>JACCDW010024474.1_pt1 | contig 24429 bp, 30 predicted proteins | sample 7449781 | NCBI WGS metagenome assembly JACCDW01 (sample SAMN15323449, study PRJNA562643) | freshwater metagenome | isolation source: river surface water | place: USA:Blue River Watershed | collected 2017-08-18
AAGAGCCAGCAGATACTTTCAAGTTTCAACTTCTATGCTGCCAACACTAATGTTACTAAACGCACAGGCTATTTTGACGACAACAACGGCATCTACTTTGAACAGGCAGGCGATGGCACACTAAGTTGGGTCATACGCACCTATGTGTCGGGCTCACCTGTAGAAAATCGCAAAACACAAAGCCAGTGGAATGTTGATCCCTGTAATGGTACTGGAGGCAGTACATTTGTTCTAGACATTACCAAAACTCAGTTAATATTCATAGAGTTTCAATGGTTGGGTGTAGGCACAGTCACAGTGGGATTTGTACACGAAGGTGCATTCGTTCCCTGTCATCAGTTCCATCATTCAAATAGTTTAACCACTGTGTATATGAGTTTACCTAACCTGCCTGTACGCTGTGAAATCCTAAACACAGGCGCGACCGCAGGTGCGTACTTTGATCAGATCTGTTCAACTGTGCTCAGCGAAGGCGGATATGTCGAAGCAGGTATCGATTGGGCGGTGACAAATCCAACATTAAAAACAGTAACAGCAGGAGCTACCTTGCCTATCATTGCCATTAGATTAAAAACTGCTTTCAAGACCTATGCCAATCGTATGATCGTGCGTATGGGCAATCTCAATATGTTCAGTGACGGTGAAAGTATCAAATGGCGACTGTTGAAACTACCAGACAGCACCTATCTCAACGATACCAACTGGGTCGATGTAGATGATGACAGCGGAGTACAGTACAATGTAGATGCCACTACCTGGACAGATGGTGACGAGATGGACAGCGGTTGGGTAGGAGCCAGCACACAAGGTAGCCAAAAGGCTGGAGGTGCTCCGTCTGCTAACATTCCCAGTTCAGCCAAAAAGAACTATATCGTTCAAAACTACGACAGCACAGACAGCGAGATTTATTTGGTAGTGGCCACAAACCTAGGTGCGCAAAGTACTCAGGTAGGTGCTGCCATACAGTGGCGGGAGATCTATTAATGTATCGCAAATATATCAACATCATAGAAGCAGCTAACAAAGATTGCCCTATTGCCACATATGACATCGATGTTAACTTAAAAAATCGCCAGAAGGCCATAGACGAATATCACTACGGTCCTGCTAATCCTGACGAGCCAGAATCATATTATAAGGATGCTGCTATTCGTTGGGGTATCACAGAAAAAACAGCCAGGACTATGAAGTGCGGTAACTGTGCTGCCTTCGATGTCAGTGATAAGATGTGGAAGTGTATTGAAGATGGAATTAAAGGCGATGATAAAACAGTAGATGCTATGGCTACAATACACAAAGCAGACTTGGGCTACTGTAACTTCCTACATTTCAAATGCGCTGGCGATCGTAGCTGCACAGCGTGGGTAACTGGAGGAGCGATAGATGACAAAGACAGAACAGAATAATTGTAATTACTGCCATCACACAGCACATTGCGGACAGAGTTGTCAGGATGAGAGCTGCGACCATTGTACCGAATGTGGATGTGACCATTGTCAGCAAACAAAAGATAATGTTCCGCAGACATGATGTAAAGTTAATGTCAAATCCTTCATGCGACAAATCTGTAGAAGGACTAGAAACAAAAGACTTTCAGTACTACGACAAAGATGGATTTGAGTTGAATCTAGCAGAGCAGAAGTTCTACGCTGCTATGAAATATCCTATTTGGAATAATATTCTTAACCATAGTTGTTGGCAAGAACCTTGGTTCGAACTTGAGCAAAATAATAATGATTTGATATTAGATCACAGCATGTTCCTATGCCGCTGTAACTACGAAAGATCTGCTGCGGAGCAATTAATAAAACTCAAAGAACATATACCTGCTGCGGACCTACTATTAAGGACTAAAAGAAAGTGGGGTTTTGATTTTGCTCTAGATGCCGTAGCAGAGGACTGTACAGTTTACGAAGTCTTACATATAGAGTATGATAGCTATGATTATGATATCTTCAAAAATCGTATGCTCAATTTTGAATGGACTGTGCGACACACTGATTGGAGATCGGCTGCTCAAAATGTCTGGAAAAACAAAGACAAGTGGGAAAATCTTAAGGCATTTGAACAAAATCACTGGAAAGCCAAATACCTAATCAATTGGACCAAAGCAGAATATACAGAGAAGTCGATCTAAATAAATACTCATATTAGGACAAATTATGAAAAAACTACTACTATTATTATTGGCTATCCCTGCCCTTGCTCTAGCACAAAAAGCACCTAAAGGTGTTACATACGACGCACAGATTTTAAGAGTAAGTGACGGTGATACAGTTGTTATCGCTGCTCCTTTTCTACCAGCACCCTTGAAGCCAGAACTTGCCGTTAGGGTCTACGGAGTTGATACTCCCGAAAAAGGACATCGTGCTCAATGTCCTAGCGAAGCACAGAGAGGCGAAGCTGCTACTGCTTTCACTAAAAATGCTATCTCACAGGCAGCAGCCAATGGTGGTAAGTTTCAAGCTACTTTATACGGATGGGATAAATTTGGTGGTCGTGTTCTAGGCGATATTTTGGTCAACGGACAAAGCTTGCGAGCAGCCTTAATAGCCAACGGTTTCGCCCGCGAATATTATGGCGATGCCAAACAGAGCTGGTGTAACTGATCTTTATTAGATACCGATATGAAACAAAAGACCTATAAAGATTTTGCGTTGATGTGTGAAGGTATAGTCAACGAAGTCAGCTCTACGATGGACATGGTAAGCACCAAAATTGGAGGGCGAGAAGTTGTCAAACATCTACATAGCCAAATGGCATTAAGTCATGAGCAGAAATATAGCCCAGTTGATAAGATCAGCTGGAGTCAATTAAAAGACAACTACAGAGGATCATGGGTTGTTATACATGGCGATAAAGGAACTGGTGCTATCAAATATGAAAACTCTTATAAGGCAGTTGCCAGTGACGGTGGAGAAGTAAAAACTTTCCAGAGTGACAGGGGTGGAAACATTATAGATTTTCTAAAAGGACAAATTGGCCAACTTAGAAAATTCTATGTAGGGAAAGAATTAGGCAGTGTATCAGATATAAAGAGAAAAAGAGCAGCACAGCAGGCTGAACCAGATGTAAAGAAAGTCAGCACAGAAACTCTTGTTAAAAAGTTTAGGCCTTTATGGGCCAAAGCCATACAGGCTGCTGTGGCAGACATAAAAGGTCATGTAACCAATATGATCAAAAACGATGCCTATGAAAAGGCCAAAAAGAAGTTAAACCAGATTGAAGTATTACAGAATGCTCTAGAAAGTATAGAAATGGGTACTCTAAGCGATACTCCTGGGTTTATAAAAAAATCGGTTAATAATGCTGTTATTATGGCAGCATCATTTCATTACCCGGAAGAAACAGGTGCGGTCCAACGAGGTAGATATGGAGACGCAGGACTCCAGGCTGCTGGAGATGGAGTTAAGAAACTGTTGTCAGATATAGAACAAGGTGATACAGCTAAAGTAGGCACTATATTATCATTTTTCAAAAGGACTTTGATTTCAGGATGAGAATATTTGATTTTGAAACTAAAGAAATATTCGAAGCCAATGTAGCGGCTAAGATTAAAGATCCCAAGACTATCAAGATGTTGAGCATAGCCATGCGACACGATAATACACTACCTCCACAGGCAGTGGCCAAACTAGGACCTAAACCTTCAGAAGATGACACATTAAAATTATGGAGTGAGGTGTTAGATGCCAGCCTGAGATCAACAGATTATGGTGATGTTAGTGCCGACGGAAAATTCGATGATTGGCTAACAAGACTGTATATTAATGGTGTGGTTGATTATGAAGATATCAACGGAGAAGGTGGTGACGCACTTGGTGCCTGGAAAGCCCTGAGCATTAGAAATAAACTACGACCTGAACATCAAGACTTCAACAAATTCAAGAATCTAAGACAGATTCAAACAATTGTTAGAGATAGTAATTACAGACAAGAACTTTCAAGGATCAAAGACGCAGAGGTCATTGAAAAACATAAGCGCGAAAAGAAAGAGCTGACTCTAATAGACGATGAGCGTTTCTTAGTAACCGTGCCATTCAACTACGGAGCTTGTTACACATTCAATAATGAGATGGGTTACCAGGCCAGTTTTTGTACAGGGTCTAGCTCAGGTCTCACTTGGTTTAATAGATATGCCGACGACGGTCCTATAGTCAGTATCATAGATAAACAAAACTCCGATGATGTCAATGGTAAGTGGCAGATGCATGCTCCTACCAATCAATTGAACAATGGTAATCAAAGCATTCGCAGTGACGAAAAATTTGCTGAATTGTTTCCGGGATTGATGACAAAGATTATTTCTGCTATACAGAGTAAATCTACAGAAATTAAAAAAAGCAGTGTTGATATCGTACCCGGCGGCTATGACATAGATAAAAGTATAGCGGATATCAAAAAACGTTTTCCTTTAAGTGTAGCTTCAAAAGCACCAGATGAAGAGCCATCAGGAGAAAAAGAGGACGGAGAAGGTAATTGGCTGGTAACACATACACCTAGTGGTAGAACAGCACGTATCCCTGCTCAGAACAGGGACGATGCGCAGCAGCAGTTATTGAACAGACATCCTAATATCAATTTAGATGATTTTACTTTTGAACTTCAAAGAGAAGAATGAGAATTTAAAGGACACACCTTAGGACCCGTACTTGTTGCGGTGTGTGTAGGCTGGCCACTAGCCTTAATGATATCGGAGTCGTGCCCGGAATGTATTATTTAAATAGTGGTTTTCTTTTTTCCTTTGTTCCACGGAGTACGGCCCATTCGTTGTTGGGATAATCGTTCCTTAGCTTCGTCGCTCCATTTCCAACCACGTCTGTCTTTTCTAATATTAGTTGTTTTTTCTTTTTTTAGTCTAGGCTTAGGACTTCCTATCGGAAGCAAAGGTAATGTTTTTTTCTGTTCTGCTTCCTCAATAGACATTTTTCCAGATTTTACTAGTTTGTCGAGGGAAGCTGCCCTTAATTTTAATCTAGTTTCCTCTGAAGGACTGACTCCTTTATTCCAGGTAGTTGTAGACTTTTTAACTTGGGACATTTTCAATCTTAAAAATTCGTAAGTTCTGTTGTTAACTTTGTATCTATCTTGTCCTTTTCCTACAGTAGATGCCATCATCCAGGATGCTTGATACATTTTTGATTTGCTTTTTCCTTCAACCATTCTGGTTAAAAGCAAATGGCAGATAAAATGTTCTCTGGCTGTTAAACTTACAATATTGTCTTTATCATGTGAACCGCCCAACGACTGCGGAACGATGTGATGTTTTTCTTGGTATCCATCTAAAATTCTATTCTTGGCGTTATAAATAATAGAAAAATAGATGCGAGTATATTTGTTCTGTAAATACATTGCTGGTGCTCCTATATAGCATTAGAGAGGATGGATGTTAGTAGCATCGCGATCCTCAAATGTATTTACCAAACGTGCCCAAAACTCTCTAAAGTGAGCCTTTACAATGTATGAAATAAGAACGCTAAAGGAAATAAAATGAAAGGTACATTGGCTATTTTTTTACATCAGCCAAAGTGTTCTGTACAAAGTTGTAACGGTATCATAAAAGCATTATCCCCTCACTATACTTTCAAAATTTTTACCAAACATGAAGTAGAAGATGATTTCTTCAAAGACGTGGATATGGTGATTTTTCCTGGAGGGTTCGGAGACAGCGACAGCTTTGACTATCTCATGAAAATCAATGCCAAGGAAATTAAAAAATTTGTGCGGAGAGGAGGAAAGTATCTAGGAATCTGTATGGGAGCCTATTGGGCCGATAAACATTATTTTGATTTGCTTGAGGATATAGAAGTAGAGCAGTACATCAAACGTCCTAGAGCCGACACCAGAAGACCTCACGCTAAGGCATGTCCAATTGTTTGGAATGGACAGCCCTATCAGATGTACTTCTATGATGGATGTGCCTTGGTCGGCAATCCTGCTAATTATGAGACCATAGCATCTTACGCTAATGGAGATGCTATGGCAATCATAAAAAATAACATAGGACTAATAGGTTGTCACCCAGAAAGCCAGAAGCACTGGTATGATGAATATTCATGGATGCCTAAACATTGGCACAAGAATCAACATCACAAACTGCTTCTAGAGTTCGTTGATAGGCTTATGAGAAGTTAGAATCACTCTACAGCTATAATGGCTACTAAAGCTGCCACAACAGCAATGCCTCTTATCCATAAATCTGTTTTTGTAAATTTACGCGGATAGCTCATTCTTGGTCTCCTTGGTTTTCCATAAGCTGAATAATACTCCACCAGCGATTAAACCGAATGTTAAACTCAGTGTCAAAACGGCAGGTAATTTTACGCCTATCATCATAAGAATAATCTTAACACCAATTAGAATTAGTATCAATGATAAAGCATATTTAAGATATTGAAATCTATGTATCATCGCACTCAAAGCAAAGTACAAAGCCCTTAAACCTAATATAGCAAATATGTTGGAAGTATATACAATAAAAGGATCTTGTGTAATGGCAAGTATAGCAGGAACCGAATCAACAGCGAAAATGATATCTGCTACATTTAATAATATTAGCGCCACAAATAACGGAGTAAAATATCTAGTTCCTTTTTCTGTATACCAGAAACTGTGACCTCGATATTCGTTGGTTAGGTTGAGATGTTGTTTCATCCAACTTAAGATTTTGCTATTTTCAAAGTTAGGCTGATCGTCTTCAGCCGCTAATAGCATTTTGGCGCCAGTAACAATCAAGAAAGCGCCAAAGAACCATAGGATCCATTGCCACTCGCTGACTGCCGCTGCTCCAAATCCTATAAACACCGCCCTTAGAATCAAGGCTAATAAAATGCCCCAAACTAATACTCGATGTTCATAAAGTCTTGGTATACCTAAGAATGAAAATATAAGAGCAAAAACAAAAACATTATCTAAACTTAGGCTCTTTTCAACTAAGAAACCGGTATAATAAAGCAAAGCATCTTCAGCTCCCCGATACCACCACACTCCTAAACCAAAAATTAAAGCTATGCTTATATAGAATAAGGAAAGCCAAAGACTTTCCTTTATAGATATTTCGTGATCTTTTTTATGAAGAACACCTAAGTCAAAGGCCATAAGCCCTGCTACTAAAACAAAAAATACGATCCATGGCAGTACTGCTGCCGAAAATAAGGCTTCCATTGTAGTCTCCTAAATACGGTCTCACCTCTTTGTCTATATACCGGGCGTGTGCCGTGTTGACGATATATAAATCCTTTTTTAGGATGGCTACTCCCCGTAGATATTTATGCTATTATTAAGTCATAAATTTCTTTCCAATTTTTAACTCTTGGAATTTCTGCGTGTTCGTAATCCATGTTATGGCCGTGTTCTACTAACAATGGTTTTAGCCCTACCTGATGTCCGGCTATACAGTTGGTGATTTTATCTTCGATCCACCAACAACCTGTGTTTCTATACTGTTCTAAGACTTCATCTTTGTCAGCGCCGGTGTCGAGGATGATAAACTCTTCGAAAGCAGTTTCTCCAAACAATTTTCGAATATTCATTTTACGAAGTTTTTGAGCATTTTTATCTTTGCTCAAACTTGTAATACAGTGGAAAATATACCCGTGTTCTTCATGTAATCTTTTTACGTAATGTTGGGCATCACGCAATGCCGGTAAGAAACCGATAGCAGCACTTTCATTAAAAATCTTAATAAGTTTTTTGCCTTGATCGGGATCGATTCCGTACCTCCGTCCGATATTGTAGATGAGTTTTCCGCCTTCTACAATCTTAAATCCATGCTCTTCCATCCAAACGTTAAAAGCATATTCCCAATCTAAAAGTACGCCATCGGCGTCAGTCAATATAATTTTATCTTTCATTTTATGATAATATGTTCTTATTATGATTTTGTCAATCTCAATCTATCGCCATAAATACAGAATGCTTACAATAACCTTTCTTCAGGGTGTTTTAATAACTTTAATTTTAACACATATTACTATTATCAGTGTAACTCTTTATCTACACAGATCACAGGCACATAGAGGAGTAGAATTTCATCCTGCTCTAAATCATTTTTTCCGTTTTTGGGTTTGGCTTACCACAGGCATGACTACTAAAGCATGGGTAGCTGTACATCGTAAGCATCATCAGAATACAGACGTAGATGGTGATCCGCATAGTCCTCATGTATTCGGAATATGGAAACTGCTCTTTGGCGGGTGGAGTCTATATCACGAGTCTACCAAAGATCCTAATATGGTTCTTAAATACGGATCAGGTACTCCTAAAGATAAGATGGAAATATTTTATACTCGTTATCACCGGGCAGGATTCTTGTTGATGTTGATCATAGATCTTGTTCTTTTTGGTCTGCCCGGTATTCTAATATGGGGAGTCCAGATGATATGGATCCCTTTCTGGGCTGCTGGATTTATCAACGGTATAGGCCACTGGTGGGGTTATCGAAATGGAGATACTAAAGATCATAGTTGTAATATTGGTCCTATAGGTATTCTTATAGGCGGTGAGGAACTACACAACAATCATCATCTAGATCCAGCTAATCCTAAATTCCGTCGTCGATGGTTTGAACTCGATATTGGTTGGATCTATATAAAGATTTTAGAGTTTTTTAATCTTGCCAAGATAAGAACAAACAGTTAATCGATTACGATTTTTTTGTCCAAGCTTCTTGAAGTTCGTATCCAAGTTCTAAATTTTCAGGAATATGAAATTTCAAAACTCCTGTCCTCATCTTTTCTTTAATAGCATTATAGATGATGACATTGAATATAGGTAGAAAGTGCCCCGATATGATGTCACCGTTTTCCTCGTACTGAGATAATAAAGTATAGATATCCGTTTTTAGACATTGTACCTGCTTAGACTGTAATCCAAATAAAGTTTCGTCGTGTTGATTGATGACGGAGTTTGCGAAACCAGGTACAAACAAAACATTTTGATCTAAGCTTTTAATTTTGTCAGCCATCAGTAACAGCATATCTCTGTTAAAATCATCGCAAGAAGACAGAAACCAACCTTTGAGATATTCTTTAAATTCTTTGGAAATTTCACCGCGATCGAGACTGCCTATTCCAGGGAAGGCCTTTCCATCGACAATTTTAATATATCGTCCTGGTTCTGAAATTATAAAAATATTTAAATTGTGTGATTGATAAGACTCTAAAAACTTTTTATAGGAATAATAGACTGATGATCCTGGAAATCCGTAATTGATAACATTACGGTTAAGAGATTTTCCTAATAAAGTACTCCAGTGAAATTGAATCCCCTTATCTTTGATATTTCCACAATAGCTATCTCCGTACAGTCCTATAGTTTTCTTCATATTAATTTTTAAAATTTCAAAATATTTATAGCGATTTGATTAGCCAAAATATCATAATCTCTGCGATTTTCTAATATAAATATCTGCCTTAGGCAAATGAAAGGCATGCGATGGAAACAAGATATAAAGAACTAGAAATTCTAGTAGGCAAGTTTGTTAGAAACTTACCCGAAGGCGAACAATATTCAAATAGGCTAGCAGAAGAACTAGAAATTATAGCGAAACTAGGTTTCGCAAAACACTTCCTGCGAGTAGTAGAAATACTGAATCTTACCAAAGATATCCCCCATATTACACGAGGATCAGCAGGGTCAAGTCTAATATGTTGGCTATTAGGCATATCAGATGTAGATCCTATCCAAGAACGTATACCCTTGTCACGATTCATGAACCCCAAACGTGATGATTTACCCGACATCGATCTAGATTTCCCCCACTGGCAACAAGAAACCGTGATGAATCGTATATTCCGTCACTGGCCCGGACAGTCGGCCCGTGTGTCAAACTATGTGACTTACAAAGAAAAATCCGCTCTGAGAGAAGCGGCTAAGAGGTATGGTGCTAAAGGAAAACTAAAACGTAACTTTAAACTAGAAGACGTCGTTGAAAAAGATCTAGTTCCGGAAGCAGAAAGACTGGCTAATAAATTACTAGGAAAGAAACGCTGTATCAGTAAACATTGCGGCGGTATATTGATCTTTGATCGTGCTGTGCCTAAAAGTTTGATCAATGGAGACAATCAAATACTGTTAGACAAGTACGAAATTGAAGACTTAGAACACTTTAAGATTGACGTTTTAGCTAACAGAGGTCTTAGTCAACTCTGGGAAATAGAACAACGAGATCTATTAGACTATCCCGAAGAAGATGAAGAAACTTCAGATTTACTGTCAAGGGGAGATGTTCTAGGCGTTACACAGGCAGAATCGCCAGCAATGAAAAGACTACTCAGAGCAATACAACCACGCAGTCGTGCTGACTGTGTATTAGGCACAGCTCTTATACGTCCAGTAGCGACTATGGGCAGGCGTAGGGCTAGTTTCTTCCAAGACTGGTCGAAGGATGGATTTGATGAAACCATAGTGTTTGAGGACGACGCTATAGAACTTATCAGTGAAATACTAGGTTGTGATCAATACGAAGCAGATATGTGGCGTAGGGCATTTGCTAAGAAGAATGAAGAGAAGATGTTTGAGTTCATGCAGCTAGTCGGTGATCATCCTAGACGAGATGATGTCTTCGCCGCACTTAAAGAACTTAGTCATTTTGGTCTTTGTCGAGCTCATGCTATCAATCTAGGTCGCTTGATCTGGGCACTGGCATATCAGAAGGCACATAATCCACAACGATTTTGGCAAGCAGCATTAAAACACTGCCAGGGTAGTTATGCTCGATGGGTCTATTGGCAAGAAGCCAAACTAGCAGGTGCTGTGCCTGCCTTAGGCGAAGGAGGTGAGGTACAAGATCTAAGAGTAAACGGTCGCTGGAAATCAAAAAGATTTATACCTGTATGCCAAGAAATACGCAGGCCCGGCTACGTAGAGTTCTGCGGATTGGTAGCTAACTATCGTGTGTTCAAATCTTCCCCTAAGGAATACATTACATTTGTGACATTGGGCACCGGCAATGGACGATATCTAGATGTAGTAGTTCCTCATGCTGTATCCTTTCACGAACATCCTATCCTTTGGGGATCTGGAAAACTCGGATATAAGAACAATACTGAGTATGTCACGGTATATAAACACAAGAAATTAAAACTTGAAGAAGTGGAGCACATACAATGAAATCAATGACTCGAGTACATATACATTCACATAAAGAACCAAATGGGCGTGCCTATATAGTAGGAGAACGTATCGGGCTGCGATCTCTGGCTAAGGCGTTAGAAAAGGCAGCTAATGGTGCTGTCGGCATGGAAACTATTATTCTATACAGTTCTGACGGTCATCCCTATGAATTAATGATAGTCACAGATATTACAGAACAAGAATGGCAGAATACAGAAGTCCCTTACAAGAAAACCAGCGATCCTTCACAATTTGAATCTGTAAAAGTATACGATTCTCTGAAAGCAGAAATAACTGGATAACAGAAAGCCCCCTTTCGGGGGCTTATACCTACATTATTAAAGTGCTCTATGAGCCTATATTATTTCTTCACGCCGCTGTTAACAAATGAATACATTTTTTCGGCGGTTTCTATAACTTTTTCAAGGCCAGGAAACTCAGGCATACCAACAGTAGTGACGATTTGACCAGTCTTGTCATCGCGTTTGCTAGACATTTCCCAACCTTGCCACTTGTATGTGTATTCTTGAGCAACTAGGTCTTTAGCCATTGCTAGAATTTCTGTGCGGATTTCATATCCGTTCTTATTAAATTTTACTTCTGGTGCTTTCATTTCAGGCACGTTAAAACCATTATTTGACATATTAATCTCCTTAGTGTGTATGTGTCATTTATTCTGCTTTGGGTTCTACTTTAGATGGAGCAGCAGATCTCTCATCTCTCTTAGGAAACAAGCAATTAGTGATTGTTTCCACAGAGTATTTAGCGATATCGATAGCGTTATGCGATAGCATCTTGGCAAACTGCGTCTGGGCATCGATATAGGCATGGGCGGCCTTATTCAATGTGGGGTCTTTGAATATTTGATTAGTGACTACCTTTTTGGTATTCTGAAAACTTTCGATATAAAAATCTGGTGAAAACATAACTCCTCCTTGTGTGTTTGTGTAAGGTGTATTATATAGCCCAAAGGGATGAAAATCAAGTCCTATCATGATTTTTTTCCTCCGAAATCAATCGTTTGGCTTCATGGTATCGTCCTAAGTTTGCCAAAGTTGTAGCTGCACGCACTCGATTGAACTCGATAACGTAGTCAAAGAATTTCCGAAAAAAAGATTTTATAACCATACCCTAAAGCTCCCATAAGTGTACTCCTTGATCAAGCGTTCGACGTCTGCTGGGCAAATAGGATTATGTGCTGAAATATAGGCTTCAAGCTCGCTCTGATAGGAAGGTCCTGCTTTTTTTGCTAGATAACCTAGCATTTTATTAAGAATTATCATTTTTTACCTCTGTAAGTGTGTATAAGCAATTCTGCCTATTATTTATGTCCAACTAAAGGTAATTGACAAGTTTCTAAACTTTGTGTATCATTAACCTGTTTTGAGTTAAATATATAATAGACCGGAAAACATATGAAACTTCGAACCCGATCAATACTACAAGAACTTAACGAGATAGCTGAAGTTAGGAATAAAGACGCCTTATTTGAAAGTAGGGCAACTAATATCATCAATTCTGCTATAAACCTACTAGAGACTCTACACAAGCACTATGATCACGAACAGGCAGATGAATTAGAGCGTAGATTTATAAACGCTATAAAAGGACAGGATCCGTCTAAGTTCACCCGAGGAATCCGTAGGATAGCAGAATCACGCCGGTCAAAGAAAAATTTGGAATCTCAAGATGAATGACTTATTTGAAGGTGGAAATGTTTTTAAGGACGATGCCGGTTCCATCCTAACTAAAAGGATCAATAAAGCAGATGTCCTACCAACAGTCCAATGGTTAGAGTCTATAACAGGATTAGAACTAACTGACCATATGTTAGGCACTACTGGGAAAAAAGAAACATCGGGTGACCTTGATCTCGCTATTGACGCTAATGAAGTCAATAAGAATGAATTTGTCGCAAGACTGTCTCAATATATTGCTGATCAAGGCGGTGATCCTAAAGACTGGATAAAGAAAAGCGGTATTAGTGTACATTTTAAAACTCCTATAAAAGGAGATGATAGCAACGGTTATGTACAGGCCGACTTCATGTTCGGAGAAAGAGAGTGGATGAAATGGTCTATGACTGGTGGTCGTGAAGGCAGTGAATTAAAGGGCAGTCATAGACATATTATACTAGCTAGTATTGCTAAGATAAGAGGAATGAAATGGTCATATCAAAACGGATTAGTAAACAGAGAGACCAATGAAGTTATAACGAAAGATCCTAACGAAATCGCCAAAAAATTATTAGGACAAACTGCTACGGCAAAGGATTTGTCTGATCCTGAATCGATTATAGATTATATTATAAAACTCCCTAACTATGAAGAAATGATAGCAGATGCTAGAGAAACACTAGGCAAAGAAGGGGTTCAATTACCTAAAGCTGGCAAAGTAGAAAACTTTCAACCAGGCACAGGTGCTTGGTTTAGAAGGATGATAGAGATCATCAAATGAGATCGTTTGAATTTATTTCTGAAAAATGGAGTAAGCAATATAAAAGCTCTATCAACTGTAGAAACCCTAAAGGATTTAGTCAGCGAGCTCACTGTCAAGGAAGAAAGAAAAAAGAATCTCTCGGCGAGGGCGGCTGGGACACTACACTAACACAAGGGACAGTGTTAAAGCCAAAGGCAGTTAAACTCGCTTTAGATGCTGTTGATCGTTTCGTTGTAGACTTTAACGAATTTCTAAAAGACAAAGGCGTTGGTCCTGTGCGTAGAGGAAAACCCACAGGTAGTTCTGCCTACTATGAAAAGGATCAAGAAGAAGATCCAGACAAGGTCTACGGTGATATCGACCTACAGATGATCGTCCCGGCTATTGAAGGTAAGACACAGAATCAAATGTCTGTGCTAATGAATAAACTTGCCGACGATTTTGTCAAGAGCGGAGCAGTTCCTTACTTCGATACATCGGAAAGTAAACCGGGTCATCCTATCGTAAAAATAGGCGACAGCGACTATGTACAAGTAGACTTTATGTGGCACGAAGAAGGGTTGGCCAAATGGGGGGCTGCTCGTGTTACTCCGGAGCATGGGGTCAAAGGACTATTGTTTGGCAATATGTTTAGTGTGTTAGGCGAACTACTAGATATGAGCATACAACACGCAGGCGTACAGTTAAAAACCATAGACGGTAAAAAAGTTCCTTTCAGCAAACAGAAAGACGTCAAAGTAGTTACTGTGTCTATAGAGCCAGAAACTTTTGTTTTAGATCTGTTTAAATATCTAGCCAACCAGCAAGGTATAGAAGATCCTAAAATTGATCCTATGCTAGCACAGTTCCCAGGCAACAAGGTTGACGATGTTAAGATTAGTAATCTAGTTAATGCTGTTAAAGGATTCGCTAAGAGTGCTGATACCAATAATATGTTCGGTAAGGGAGATTTAAATAATTATGCTAATGCCAACGATTTTATCCGTGCTTTCAAAGACCAATACACAGAAAAGGCAGTCAAGGATATCAACGCTGCTAAAAGAGATAAGGCAGAAACACCTCAAGCAAAAGCTCGAGCAGAAGACGACAAGCGAAAAGTAATACAGGGGTTAGAAAAAGTTATGGGATTATTTTAATGAGAGCTTGGGAACTTTTAGTCGAAGATAAAAACATCGTAGTGAAATTAGACGGTGTTGATGTTCCTGGCCCTTACAACGATATCGATCACGCTAGAAACAAAGCATCTAAATTAGTGAGCTACGGCAAAGGCAAAGTAGGCGAGATTTACGTAGATGGTAAAATTAAGATGCGACTTGAATTAAACAAGAAGCACCAATATTTCGACGAAGCGGCACCTCCTAAAGTAGGTAGAGATTTTCAACATGCCGAAGATTTAGTTATTGTAGACGGCAGTAAAGGGGCTCTACGTGCGTTAGATCAATTAGAATCGATGGCATCTTCTGTAGAAGATGTGACTATTAAATGGGACGGCAGTCCTGCCGTTTATTTTGGTAGGGATCAAGACGGGGCGTTTGTATTAACTGACAAGAGTGGTTTTACAGCCAAGGGCTATGACGGCAAGGTGAAAAATAAAGAGGCTCTATCTCAGATGCTGTTAAGCAGAGGAAAAGAAGCTCCAGATGACAGCAGAAAAGCATTTGCCGGCGCGATGGCCAGTATATGGGATTTATTTGAAAAATCTGTAGATCCTGGCTTTAGAGGATTTGTGTTCGGTGACATGTTATATTTTAAACAACCTCAGCGGAACCAAGATAACGAATTTGAGTTCACTCCTAATACTGTGACCTATGACATTCCTGCCGAATCGGATCTAGGTATTAGAATAGCCAAGAGTCAAGCTGGAATTGTAGTCCATCATTTTCAAAATCTAGACGGCGAAAAAACACCTATAAAAGGACCTCTAAAGGGAATTAATAGCGGAGACGTTTTAATCGTAGGTCCAACCACAGTAACGAAAACTCCTGATGTTAATAACGAAGAAATAGAATCTGTTAGAAAATACGTTACACAAAATTCAGGCGCGATTGATACTTTATTAGACGATGCCAAATTAGCAAGTATGAAAATGACAGATTTTAAAAACACGCTATATAAATTTGTCAACCAGCAGGTTAAGACCAGAGACCTAACCAATCTCGATAGTAAGTTTGATCAGTGGCTAGAATCATCAGGCATTTCCGGACCAAAAAAAACCAAGATACAAGAATTTAGAAAAAATCAAAGCAGAGCCTTCGTAGCAGTTTTTAGCACACTTGAACAGATAATGAATATCAAAGATTCTATCATAGATCAATTAGATGCTTCAAGTCCGGTTAAGGCCAGTATCAATAAACAACCCGGCGGCGAAGGTTACGTCAAGGGCGATATAAAACTAGTACCGAGAACAAAATTTACAGCAGCAAATATCGAAAAACACGCCTAAACTTACCATTTTCTCCAATTTGACTAAATACTTTGCCGGTCCCGGAGCGGGACTTAGATTAGAGGAGAAATATCATGGCAGACTTTTTCGCATCATCATATGCTCAAACAGTATCCAATGCTGGAGCAACTGTCGCTAAATTAGGCGACAACGCTAAGAAAAATAGCGCAACACCATTAAGCAATTTTGGTACACCAATCCTACGTGCTATCAGTATCAGTGTAGCAGACGCAAATGCTAGCACTACCCCAACAGCTTCTAACAGCGTCCTATCACAGATCATCAGCCAAATCCAAACTAAAGCTGAAGTTTATTATGTAGGTGCTTTCACAAATGCTAACCCAAGCGTTGGTTTAATGTTGGTAACTGACCACAGTGCTAACGATGGTTCTAACGCAAGCCCATCCTTAAGCGATGGTAGCTATGGTTCGTTGGAAGCAGCTATTGTAGCAAACGTAACAGGCGCATCAGCTTGTACTATCACTACCGTAACATCCAGCGGTTTAACATTCTCCTAATAGAGAATTTCCCTCGGGATGGGAAGCAAAGGGCGGATTTATTCCGCCCTTTTTTTATCTGCTTAAATAATAGCAGATTATGCCTAGATATAAAATAATCACACTGGTTGACATTACTAGAACCAAATCTACCAAATTAGATTCTGACGAACACAAATTAAAACAACAGAGTAATTTTAATAGCCTTCGCCAGGCTATAGAATTGAGATCTAATGTAGAATGGTTAAGGGATCCTTTGAAAAAAACAGGAAGGCTTCCAGACGACATAGAGGGCAAAGCCATCCATTGGATATGGGAATTTGAAGTTGAAAGAGATGAAGTATTTTTAAAAAACGGCGACCCTGTAGCACTGCTCAAAGAAGACGTTCATGGTGTTCCTATAATTCCAGATTTGGATAATGATAAGATAATAGATCCAGCCGCCTTTAGAACTCTCGGAGATAATTTGAACACCTGGATTTTTATGCTATGATATAAATATTTGATAAGGCACAATTTTAGGCTCTGCGAGGCACATATCCCATAACGGGAACTTGACCAAATAATAGGAGAGCCTAGATGGCGGCTGTAGCTGTAACCGAACGAGTAAGCGTATTAGAAACAAAAGTAGAAAATATCAACGAAAAGATAGATGATATCAAGGTTGATATTAAAGATATGCATGATTGCCTTGATCGAACCAGAGATCAAGTTACAGGGCAATTAGATGAGATGCTGATAGAATATAGAACTAATAAGACTGATTTCTATGAACATATAGACAGAATGCATCAAGAACAAAGCAATCAACACAAAGAACTAGCAGGTAAGATAGATGAATTGGAACAATTTAGAACTAGATGGACTTATTTAATTTTAGGATTTATAGCAGCGTTGGGTTGGGCATCTAATGTAGATTTTAAATCAATCGCTCAGATGTTCGGTTTCTAAATTTTTCTAGTATTAAATAAAGGACCCACTAGGGTCCTTTTCTATGACTGAAATAAGTAAGAGATTTGAAAATCTAGTAATATCATCCCAACGAAAACTTGCTGATAATAATCAAATTTTACCCATCAAAGTAGAACAGGGAATCGCAGTAGGTGATGTTATTATAGTAAGCAGCGGACATTTAAAAAATCTATATAAAAAAACAGATTTGATATACAAAGATGTAAGTTTAAACGATGTTGCTATAAGATTAGCAAATTTATTAGCCAGAAATCAGAATTATCCCCTGAGAGAAAGGATATACAGGGCTGATCAAGAATACGGAAAATACTTCATAGAATGGCAGATTTTGAAAGAAAAATACAGATCTTCTATTAAAAATAATGATCTGCAAAGGGCTGATATACTGTTAGTCAAATATGAAGAATGTAAAATCAAGGCCCAAAGAGCTAAAAATTTAGCATTAGGATTGATAAAAACTTAATAAATACAATATTAATTCTGGATACTTATATGCAAACTAAAGACCTATTTAAAATCAATAACAGCAGCCGAAGACTGAACGAAAGTTTTGAAAAGATATTCGGAAAGAAGCTCAATCTAGAATCTTTCGATCTACAGAAGCTCGAAGATGCTAGAAATAGATTAAGAACCCAATTAAGCCAAATTAGGTCAGAATCTAGTTTCAATGAAAACTTAGAAAATGATGCTTATCATAAAGCTCGTTGGATGTTAGATGCTATAAATGCCGAAATAGCTGAAAGACAAGAATATATCTCGGCAGAAGATAACACAAACGAAGCATATATAGATAACGCAAAAGATGCTATCAATATTCTTGCTGACCTAAGAAAACAGTCTAAAATGGCAGAGCTAGGTCAAGGTGATCCAGTTCGTCCTAATCAAATTGTAAATGATCTGTGGGATGTTATGACATGGATCGAAGCTAATATGAAAGACCCGATAGAAAAAAATGAAAGTACCGAACAAGGAGAAAATATGAATAACCTAAGAGAAGGCGAAGTCCAACAGGCCAGCGCCATCGTTACAGCGAAGACTATGGCAGACAGAGTAGGACGTTGGATTGAAGAACTTTCCGGAATGGAGAATGATACACTCCTTACATTAGGTGATTCTATTCGTGACGAAATGGGCCAAGAGCAGGCAAAGAATTTTATTTCTACAGTTGCTCCTGCTATACAACAAGCTTTAGAGGCACTCAAAGGAACCAGAGAAACAATCGCTACTGGTGTAAGAACACTAACAGGCGAAGAACAGGCAGCTAGTATGCTTGGAGCAGAACCAGCAGCCGGGGCAGAAGGTGAAATGCCTGCTGCTGAGCCAGATGCTATGAATGCAGCACCAGAGATGGGCGCTGAAGCACCGGAAGATGAATTTGCCGCAGCCGAACCAGCAGCCGGTGGTGCTGAAGCAGCTGGACGTGAACAGCGCGAAAGCATTCAATATCAAAATCGTTTACTAAAAGTACTGGCAGGTTAAATGAAACTGGATGAAATAATTTCCGAAAAGGAAATACAACAATTAGATGAAATACTTCCTGCTGTCGGTGCTGTAGCAGGTACTGTCGCTAGAGCTGCTGCCCCGGCAATAGCTCGAGGTGCGGCATCGTTAGGCAGTGCCGCTTTGCGTGGAGGTACTGCTCTAGTGCGTGGTGCTGGCAATGCTATTGCGAAGGGCGCAAAGGCCGTAGGTCAATCAGTAAGTCAAGCAGCAGGTCAAGCGGCCGGTCAAGCAGCTTCTGGACTAGCAGGCGGCGGGATAGATCCAGCTCAAGCTGCCGCTGCTAAAAAAGAAAGAGACGATCAGAAAAAAGAAATTCAAGATGCTATTAAACAAAAGCAGCAAGAACTTACAGATCTTCAAAAACAATTGGCGCAGATAGGATGAGATTTTTCGAATTCGCGGAAGACGATGCCGCTGAACAGTTGGTTATAGTTCTAAGGAATTATATCGGACGTTCTGCCAGCAAAAAAGCATCAGGCAAACTTAATTGGGCAGGATTGAATCAAATCCTCAAAACTAATGGATTCGATCATATAGCTGATTATGAAACCTTTAAAGCTATGTATGATTCAAGTGCCGCCATTCAAAATATGGTAAAAAATTTCAATCAAGATGGCATTGAACTAAATGTCCCTGGAGCACCAGATGCCGAGAAAGAACCTACACAAGATGGACAGTCTAGCCAAGAAAAGGTAGACCAGATGGCTGCTGCGGCTGCTCCGCAACAACTAGCTCAACAAACAGCAACTCCTCAACTTTGACTTTGTTATTTTTTTAGTGTAATATATACACTATGAATAATATTACACCTCCTCCATTTATTGAAAAATTTCAATATAAGAACTGTCAACAGATCAACGATCCTGTAACTCGTAAAAGAGTTTACCTAACACCCGATGGCGAAAGTCTTCCTAGTGTAACTACCATACTAAGTGCTACCAAAGATATGACAGCACTAAACGAATGGAAGAAACGCATAGGAGAGGATAAAGCCCGACAGATAACTACCGAAGCTGCTGGTGTAGGTACAGCTATGCACAGCAACCTTGAAAGATTTATAGCAGGTGTACAACGACAGCCTGGAAATAATCCTGTTCATGTCCAGGCAAATGCTATGGCTGATATTATTATTACCAACGGATTGCGAGATGTCAATGAAGTTTGGGCCATGGAGCAAAGTTTATACTTTCCAGGACTTTATTCCGGAACCACTGACCTAGTAGGTGTTTATAAAGAAAATCCCTCAGTAATGGATTATAAACAAACTAATAAGCCTAAAAAAGAAGAGTGGGTAGAAGATTATAAAATCCAGTTGATAGCTTACATATTGGCACACAACGAAGTTTACGAAACCAATATCAAAGAAGGCCATGTTTTTATGTGTAGCCGCAACTGTGAATATCAACAGTTTGATTTATGGCCTAAAGATTTTAATAAGTATCAAGACTTGTGGTTAGACAAGGTTGAAGAATATTACAGTGCCATGAGATGAAATTTTTTGCTCGCATAAGAATATAAACTACGCACTTTTTTAAAGCACTTGTCGGATTTTTAGTTCACTGCTAGCATAAATACCCTAACAAGGGGTAGATAAGTGAGCGTAATTCAAATTTCAAAAATACAGGTACGTAGAGGTCGTAAGCTTTCCGGAATAGGCGTACCGCAACTAAGCGCAGCTGAATTTGCTTGGGCAGTTGATACTCAAGAATTGTATATAGGTAACGGTTCTTTAGCAGAAGGAGCTCCCTATGTCGGTAATACTAAAATCATTACTGAACATGATAATATACTAGAACTAGCAGCCGGTTACAGATTTAGTTCTAGTAATCCTAGTATAGATTTAAGTGTTCCTAGATCAGTACAAAGTAAGTTAGATGAATACGTAAGTGTTATTGACTTCGGAGCGATTCCAGACGGATCTACAGATTGCACAGACGCTTTCAATAGAGCATTTCAAGATCTGGCTTTAAACGCAGATGACAAATTTAAAAAAATACTTTTTATACCTAATGGAAACTATTTAATTTTCTCCGACCTAAAAGTTCCAAGTAATACGATTCTACTTGGAGAAAATCAACTCGAAACTGTATTAGATATAGGCGACAACGATATTCTGTTTATATCAGAAAATGGAACTGAGCCTGGCAGTTTTAGTTCTGGCGATATACCTCATGATATTATTATTAGAAATTTAACGATTGATCATGATCTGGGCCAAACAGTTGTAACCGGTAGTAATAATTGTAAATTCGATGCGGTGAAATGGAGAGGTAATTATACATTAGGGGATGCTGTTTTCGTTTCAGAAAATGCCAATGCCGTTTATTCTATTCCTATCGTTGAATCTGGAGGTAATATTGTAGTAAGCGGCACAGGAGTTACCTCTACTGTCACAGTTATTTTTGCCGATACCTATATCGCAACATTGACCACCGTGGTTAACCTTTTAAATGCTGATCCTGTATTCGATGCTAATTTTATCGCATCAGTTGATGGCACTGCTTTGAAAATCACTTCAAAGACTCCTTCGATAGCACTTACCGTGTTTACAAATAATTTTACTGTAACGAGCTTGGCCAGCAGTGAGCCGGGCAACGTGTCTTTGACCGTTAATCCGGTTTTAACAAATTTCACAGATGGGTCACAAGAAGTCAATGCTTCGATTTACATGGAAAACATATTTTTTGGTACCAAGGTTGATAATTTAGTTATAGAAAACTGTCTATTTGATTCTGTAAAGTTAGGAATAGAGGTTTATCAAACCGATGTGTTTGATACGACCATGGAAATAAGAAATACTAAATTTTTTAATCTAGATACAGGAATTTATGTAGCAGGAAGACAAGGTCAAGGTAACAACTGGAAAATCAGAGATTGTGAATTCAATCAAATAGCCAGATACGCTATGAATATAACTGCTGGCAGAAATACACAAGTTTCAAGAACAAGATTTATATCTTGCGGTAATAATACAGGATCTGCTGCTTATCCTGTTTACCCTATTGTCAAATTCAACGATTACATAAACAACACATTGACAGACTGTTCTAGCGACAGGCACCAGCAGAGTCAAATAGTCAGTGTTGCGACTACAAAAGCAGTCACTGAATTTGAGATGTCGGCACTTGCTACATTCTCAGATAGAAACTATTCTCTAATTTATTTGGAAAATCAGGCTCCTCCTGGTGGAAGACCTTTGGCAATTTTTGCTATCACAAATAAATTCATAGAGATAGACTATGTTCTCACTCTCGGAACCCACAAACGATCAGGCAAATTAAATATCTCAGTAAACGATACTACTAATACAGGAATAGGAGCAGTTGCTATTTCCGATTCTTACACATATTCATCAGGAGGGGTTGTAATGACAGGATTTCAATTCAGTGCCAATCTAAGAGACAATGACAGTGATGGCAGTAATGACACGGTATTGTTAAGATACACCAATCCTACTGCCACAGGCGCTCTTGGAACAATCTCATATTCTGTAAGATACGGTGTTTAATCTTTATGGCACAGAAAGATTAGCAGAGTGGAAAAAATTTAGAGATACTTTAGAACAGGCAGATAACCCTTTTCTTCTGTGTGCCAAATTTTGGTCTAGAGCTCCGTTCGTTAATCATTTTCTCAATCCCTTACTGCCAGTATCGTGGCCGTCACCATGGAAATTGATCCTCGACGATCATTTTGATGATCTTGCTATCGCTTTGGGAATGCTGTATACTCTACAGTTAACTAAGCGGTTTATGGATGAAAAATTTGAGATATATATGTCTATATCAACTCAACCCAACGACAACGAATTTTACCTTGTTGTTGGAGACGAGAATGTAATGAATCTTGAATACGGCAACGTAGTCCATGTAGATAACCTAAAAGGAAAGAATACTTGTAGGATCTACCCAGTTATAAATATCTGATCGTTAAAATTATAAGAGAGAAAAAATGTCGATAAGTGTCACCAAAAGAAACGGAACTAAAGAAAAATTAACAATAGAAAAGTGGCAGGCACAAGTAGCGAAGGTATGTAAAGGCATCGCAGATGTTAGTCAGAGCATGATAGAAATCAAGGCACAACCACATTTCTATGATGGAATCACCACTAAAGAAATAGACGAAATAACTCTTCGTGCCATAGTAGATCTGATCGATATCGAATCTAATCCTGATGTAGGACACACCAATTACCAATACGTAGCAGGTAAACAAAGGCTTTCAATGTTGCGTAAAGATGTCTATGGATCATATGATCCTCCTCGTCTTTATGATATCGTGAAGAAAAACGTCACAACAGGATTGTATTCTCCAGAACTTCTCGAATGGTATTCCGAATCTGATTGGAATAAGATGGACGAGATCATCGATCACGAAAAAGACGAATTATACTCATATGCTGCCATTGAACAACTAATAGAGAAATATCTTGTAAGAAATAGAGCAACAAAGGAAATCTATGAAACTCCTCAAGTACGCTATATGGTGGCTGCGGCAACAGTATTCCATCGTGAAGAACCGAATACCGCAAGGATACGATACATTAAAGAATATTATACAGCAGCCAGTGATGGTCTTTTTACTTTGGCTACTCCCGTTCTTGCTGGTCTGGGCACGCCTACCAAACAGTTTAGTTCTTGTGTCCTTATTCGTAGCGATGATGACCTTGATAGTATCTTCGCATCTGGAGAAATGATGGCCAAATATGCCAGTAAACGTGCTGGCATTGGTTTAGAGATTGGTCGACTACGCCCATTAGGTTCGCCTATCCGTGGCGGCGAGATCATGCACACAGGAATGATCCCATTTCTAAAGAAATGGTTTGGTGATCTACGTTCATGTTCACAAGGAGGCATTCGTAATGCTAGTGCTACTGTATTCTATCCCATTTGGCAGCATCAGTTTGATGATCTTATTGTTCTTAAGAACAATCAAGGAACAGAGGAAACCCGAGTCCGTCATATGGATTATGGGGTTGTGCTTAGTGCTTTCTTCTGGAGACGATTTAAAAACAAAGAAAACATAACTTTCTTTGATCCTAACGAAGTACCTGATTTATATGAAGCATTCTATAAAGACTCTAACCTATTTGAAGAACTATATGTCAAATACGAAAAACAAAAAGGTTTGAGAAAGAAAGTTTTATCAGCAGAAGAAGTTTTCAAGAGTGGTATACTGAAAGAACGCACAGACACAGGTCGAATATATCTAGTATTCATTGATAATGTAATGAATCAAGGACCATTTGATCCAGAGTACCATACGATTTATCAAAGTAACTTGTGCTGTGAGATCTTATTACCCACCCGTCCATTTAAGCGATTAAACGACGAGGATGGACGCATAGCGTTATGTACACTGGGATCTATCAACTGGGGTGCGTTCCGGAACCCAGAGGATATGCGTAGAGCCTGCAGGATTCTACAGCGTAGCCTGTGTAACATTCTTGACTATCAAGACTTC
>JACCDW010463571.1_pt1 | contig 24423 bp, 15 predicted proteins | sample 7449781 | NCBI WGS metagenome assembly JACCDW01 (sample SAMN15323449, study PRJNA562643) | freshwater metagenome | isolation source: river surface water | place: USA:Blue River Watershed | collected 2017-08-18
ATGGAGGGTTTAGAGCGATGAACTTTGGACAAGGTGATATGAGTTCAATAGTAGGTAGAACGGCAATTGCCGAAAAAATGGGTTATGGTGATTTAGCAAAAGGACCACAGCCAACTGGATTGGGTGTGAATACTGGAGTAGCTGAATTGGATAAAGCTTTTAACAGAGATTATTCAGAATTAGTAAAGAGATTTAAGAAGTAATGGCAATAGTACTTGGCAAAAAAAGAGTAATTGATACCGTAGAGTATAATGATTATGCTATCGGTATTACTTTGCCATTACAAATAGGAAATACAGCATTTAATCAATCTTTCACAACTTCGGACCAAATAAAAACAAATATAAAAAGTTTGTTACTAACAAAACGATATGAAAGAATAATGCAGCCAAATTTAGGAAGTGGACTTCAGGAATTGCTATTCGAACAAAATACTGAAGACCTGCCTGATAGAATCGAAGAAAGAATAAATCAATCTTTAAGCAATTGGTTACCGTTTGTTACTATTGATACGATAGATATTACTCAATCGGATGAACTAAAAGATAGTAATAGAGTTGAAGTTTCTATTAAATTTAGATTAAACGATACTCCTAAATTAGAAACATTAACATTTACTGTTTAATTAATATAAGATGTCATTAAAAAGCATAAATAAAAATTTTAAGAATAGAGGAAAAGAGATTAAATACCTTAATAAGGATTTTGCATCTTATAGAGGTAACTTAATAGAGTTTGCAAAAAACTATTTTCCAAAAACATATAATGATTTTAATGAAACATCACCTGGTATGATGTTTATTGAAATGGCATCTTATATAGGTGATACTTTATCGTATTATATAGATGATACTTTAAAAGAATCATTGTTACCATACGCGGAAGATAAGAAAAATGTATTAGCACTTGCGCAATTTTTAGGATATAAACCAAAGGTAACATCACCAGCAGTAACCAAAATATCAGTATATCAACTTGTACCATCAATTGGTACGGGTATCTATAATAAGCCTGACCCAAAATATTTCTTAAAAATAAAAGCAGGTCTAAGAATAAAATCGAAAACAAACGGTATTTCATTTAGAACAACTGATATTGTTGATTTTTCGGATGAAAATGGTAGAGAAATAACAATTTATCAACGAAATGTAACAACCGGAGAACCAACATTTTATTTGTTAAAAAAATATGTAGATGCCATATCGGCTACCGAAATTACTCAAACTTTTACATTTGGTAATTATAAAGCATTCGAATCAATAAAATTATCAGAAGATAATATAATTGAAATTTATGATGTAAGAGATGGTGATGGTAATAAATGGTATGAAGTACCATACTTAGCACAAGAGATGGTATTTGTACAAGAACCAAATACACCAACAAATGATCCAGATTTATATCAGTTTAAATCAACGGTTCCATATATTTTAAAAACAATAAAAACTTCTAGAAGGTTTGTAACTAAAATAAATTCGGATAGTACAACAACTATACAATTTGGTGCAGGAGACCCAACCGCATCGGATGAATTACTTATTCCTAATTTAAAAAATGTTGGATTAGGATTGCCAAATTCTATTAATAGATTGGAAGAATCATTTGACCCAACAAACTTCTTAAAAACAAAAACATACGGGACATCTCCATCAAATACGGTAATGACGGTTAGATATTTAGTTGGTGGTGGTGTCAATACAAATGTTTCACAAGGAGAATTAACACAAATTGATGGGATAGAATATGAAGAAGATATTTCTCAATATTCATCCGATGAAATAGCCGTTTACAATAGAATTAAATCATCGGTTGCGGTTGATAATGAAATACCTGCAATAGGTGGTAGAGGTGCGGAGACCGTTGAAGAAATAAGACAAAACGCATTAGCAAATTTTGGTTCTCAAAATAGAGCGGTTACTATAAAAGATTATCAAGTTCGAGCACTTTCAATGCCATCTAAATTTGGTGGAGTTGCAAAAGCATACGCGGTAGCAGATGGTACATTGGATAACAATTCACCATCTTCAATTCTTGCATCACCAAATGCATTACAAGAATTTACGGATTTGGTAATGGGATTTGTGAACAAACCCGATAGTGAAGAACCAACCGCAGCTACTGTTAAAAATGAGATACAGCAATTTTTAATAGGAAAAACCTCAAACGATAATGAAAAGAATAACCCATTCGCTATTAATCTTTATTTGCTTGGATATGATTCAAATGGACATTTAACAAATTTGTCCAGAGGAATAAAGGAAAATCTAAAAACATATTTTAATGAATATAGAGTTTTAACAGATGGATTGAATATAAATGATGGATTTATTATTAATATTGGATTAGAATTTGAAATTATATGTTTTGAAAATTATAATAAAAATGAAATCGTTGCTAAATGTATATCTGATTTAAAAGAATATTTTAACATAGATAATTGGTCATTTAATCAAACTATAAATTTAAGTGAAGTTGAATTATTAATTGCAAATGTTGAAGGTGTTCAATCAGTACCATCTCTTATTGTTACAAATAAATGTGGTGGTAGATATTCATCAAATTCATATAATATAGTAGCAGCAACTAAAAGCAAAATAGTCTATCCATCATTAGACCCATCGGTTTTCGAAATTAAGTTTCCAGATACAGATATAAAAGGTAGAGCAAGATAATGGCATATTATTTTTTAACAGCATCAAAAGATGCAGCGGTTTATTTACAACAGCCAAATCAAAATACTGGTTTGGATGAAGTGCTAGAAATTAGTAAAGTTTACTATGGGAATATAAAAGATATTTCTAGAGCTTTACTTAAATTTGATGTTGGGTTTTTGTCTGCATCAATATCAAATGGTGCTTTAGGATTAGAAGATGCTACTTTAATTTTAAAAGAGACTGAAAGTGAGGAGATTCCATTAGAATATACATTATATGGATTTGCTGTATCCGGTAGTTGGGAAATGGGAACAGGAACTAGATTTGATAAAATATCAACACAAGGTGTAACTTGGAATTATAGAGAAGGAGATTCTAAATTGGTATGGTTAGAAAATGGATTAAATTCCGGAACTGACTCAAACCCAAATAATGGAACGGGTGGTACGTGGTGGATAGCAAATGCAGCATCACAATCATTTAACTATCAAACAGCCGATATAGAGATGAATGTAAAATCTTTATTAAAAAGTTGGATGAGTGGTTCTATTCCAAACGATGGTATTATTATAAAATATTCTGATACTTTTGAAAATGATACAAGAGATTATGGTATAATAAAAGTATTCAGTAAAGAAACTAATACCATATATCAACCAAAAATAAGAATCGGATATTCGGATGAATCATTTTTAACTGGTAGTTTATCCGAATTAACATCGGAAGATAAAAAAATAGGAATTACGAATTTAAAAAAAGAATATAAAGTTGGTTCGCAAATTAAATTAAGATTATTTGCTAGAGAACTATATCCTTTGAAAACATTTACAAATTCGTTTTCATATAATCAAATAAAACACTTACCAGAAACATCATACTATCAGATAAAAGATTTTGCATCTGATGATATTATTATACCATTTTCTAACTATTCAAAAATTAGTTGTGATAATGATGGTAACTATATTAAATTAAACTTATCAAATTGGGAAGCGGATAGAGTGTATAAGATAGAATTTAAAATAGATAATAATGGTAGTTCGGAATATTATGATAATGAATTAACATTTAATGTTGTTAAAGGATAATAAAAATGCTAACATCAGGACTTAAAAACGAAAAACTTGTAAGTGATATTGAACTAAGTGGTTCTTTAATACTACCTACACGAAACACGTCTGGTGTATATCAATTTACATCCGATAATAGGAGAGATGGAGTTGTATCTGGTAAATTAGTAAAACCAAAATATAATGTAGAAGAATTGGTTAAATCAATTGATACTACAATTTTTGAACTTTTACCAATAGAAGAACCTGAATTACCTGAAACGGTATTGAAAGTAATCTACGATGCTGCTTTAGAAGATATTCGATTGAGAGATATAACAATAGCGGAACAAACCGATACTATTTTAGATTTGAGAGGAAAGGTAGCAGAATTGGAAATAGTATCTCAAAGTTTAAGAGTTGAAATTGACGGAAAAGAACTTTTAGTAGCAAATGCAGATAATCAGGCTTCACAAGCTACTAATAGAATTAGTAGCGCAATAACTGATTTACAAAACGCTATACAAAAAGCAACTGCAGAATCTATACAAAGAGTTTCGTTATTTGCAAGAAATCAATCATTAGAACAGGAGTTGAGTGCATTAAGAGAGCAATTATATGGTAAGCAGGCCAAACAGTCAGAAGGTGCAAAGGTTGGTGAAGATTTTTCTGCTAAAATAATTGAAGTTAAACAAGATAATTTAGCTGATATTGCATTTAGAGCAAGAGCTAATGGGGAAACTGAAGAATGGATTAATGGTCCTACTCTTGAACTTACAAATTTTACAACAAATAAAGATACTACCATAACATTTACCACAGCAGGAGAACCTATACTAAAAGCACCTAATTCGGTTACTTTAAAAGCGGGTGAGACTAAAACAGTTACCTTAAAAGAAAATATCGACTGGATTAGAGACCAAAAACCAAAGAATACATTTGGATTTGCGGGAGATAGAGAATATAGAGGTTCATTAAAAATAAAATCAAGTACAGGTTCAAGTTCTGAAGTTTCACTTTCTATATACTTAAAAAAGTTTAGAGGTAGTTCATAAAACAAATTGATATGGCATTACAATCGGTAAAAAGTATAATTCAAAACAAAGGATATCTGATAGAACAGAAGGATAGAGCAATTTTCGAAACCGGAGATTTAAGTTCATTCTTTGGTTTTAGTCAAAATGATGCGATTGAATTTATTGTTTATGATTCAAATGATAATCAACTTCCACAAATAAATGGTGAGTTGGTTAGATATATTCCACTATCAACTGAAAATATTAATGATTATTTCTTAATACCAACTGGGACTGTTTTTCAAAAATATAAACTACCATCGGAATATTTTATCGATGTTGAAAGATTATTAAGAGAAGCTGGATATAACAATGGAATTTTTAAAACTCAAATAACTTTAATAAATAAAAGAGTAGGTAGTGAAAAACTTACTGATAAAATGTGGATATCTGAAATCTCACCTTCTAGGACAGAAATTAGATTATTCCCATTAATTAAAAATCAACCTCCTGAATTATTAAGTAATTTAAAAGAAAGATTTAATATCTTTGTAGATAATAATAAATTTAGAGAGGATTATATTAATCAAACATTTCAATACATAGAAAAAATAAATCCATCTCTAATTGGCTCTTTTATAAAATCTAAATATGGAAATGAATTCTTTGATGTTTTGATAAATGAATACAAAATACAAAGTTTTGATGTTTTTGTAACGGAGATACATAAAAAATTTTTAGAAGCTTGTGTTTATGAATTTACAAATAGAATCTCAAACATAAACGATATTAATTATGGGAAACCAAAAAGAACTAAACCATCGATAACAATAAATCAAACTGAAATTAAATCAATAATTGAAAAGATATTAATTTCTTTGTTTGATAAGTATTTAGCAGCACCTGATGTGGTAACTGAAAATATATTGGATTTAGCAACCGAAAAAAGTTTAGATTCAATTTATGCAATTATGCAAACTAAAACAAGTGATATTGAAATACCTAGTGGTGAAATACCAACAACTAAAAAAATTGGCATAGTATCAAAACCAAAAGAAAAAGATTCTTTAATAAAACTTAAAGAGTTAATTAAAAAACAATTGCCAGTTTTAAGTGATGAACCACCACCAAAAATTGTTACACCAATAGATGAACAACCTATTCCAGATATAATACCAATACGAGATGAAATTATAATAGATGAACCAACTAGAGGTATTGGGCTTGGTAGAGGGGGTAATATCACACAACCAAACGAAAATAAAAATACGGGTGTAGGAATACGCACGGGAGGTGGCGGCGGAAGTAATAGAGGGGCTGCAGTTGTTAGGGATAGAAATAATTTAGGAATTGATTTAGGTGGTTTTTTTGAAAATTTAGATAATGTAAGAAACGAAAATTTTGAATAATAAAGTAGATGCCAAGAATAATAGACATACAAGATAATTTAGAGCCAAAATCTGATTCGGAAAAATTAGAATTTTTATCACCTTTGGAAGGTGGGGTGGATTCTGGTGGAAATGTTTTTATTGTAAATCCATCAAATGGTACGCCTATTAAAATTGATAACTCTGAACAATCGGTAGGTACTGCAAACTACGCTCCAACTTATAAGTTTACAATAATATCTAATGTAGATAAGGCATCAATTCATTTAAACGGTCAATATAATTTTAAGACAACTCCAAGTAACGTTAATATAAGCGTTGATGAAGTTGTGGCAAACGGTGCATATACTATTACACTTCAAAAAGATGGTTATATAACGGATGAAAAATATGTAATCGAAGCTTTATTTACACCAAAATATTATAAAGATGATACCTTTATAAGAGATTTAACGCCGGTTGATAATACATATAATCCATACGATAGATTTGGTAATCCAAATTATAATCAAGATAACACTGCTAGGAGAGTATCTGAACCTGTTTATGTTGGAGAACCCGCATATACACTTCGTATAACAAAATACGAGAATAATATACAAATTCCGTATGATTACGATGTAAATAGTCAAATCAGAGAATTGGTATTTACTAATTTAAAACTTATAGATAAACCATTCGATGAAACGGTACAACTTTTACCACTTACTATAAATTTAAGTGGTGCTGATTTATCTTCAATACTATTAATAAATAACAGTGAAAGGGTAGAGTTAAATAAGGGAATAAATGATTTTAATTATGCACCTGGTACAAAAATAAAAATATTATCTCCAAATTTAGAAAATTTTAGAATTAGTTCTATAATTGTAACTGGAGAAAATAAAAGTAATATTGAAGCAGAAAATTCATTAGAAAGTGTAACTGCCGAATTTGAACTAACGGAAGCGGTTGGTGTTGAAATTACAACTAATACGGTTACTCAACGTGAACTAAATTTACCAACAATTCAATTTACGGCTGTAGATGAATTAAAAGAATATAATATTAATAGTAAAACTGGAATTGCTATTGGATTAAGAAGATTTGGTGATATTTCCAATTTAAGAGTTTTATTGAATAATCAAACAATTGAATATGGAAATCCTTGGGTAACGGAAAGAGAAATAAGAGAAACTACGGTAGTAAACATACCAGAAAAATATTTTACAACTATTGGTGTTTATAGAGTAATAGTAGTCGCATCAAATGAGGACGGTGATGGAGAACCAATACAGTGTAACATAAATGTTGTAAGTACTGCTTATGTTGGAAGTCCTGATATATACGATATAGGTTATCCTAAAAATATTAGAGGAAAGGATTATGTTGGATTTGATGTTGATTTTGATATTATATGGCGTTCTATAAATACGGATTATGTTTTAATAAAACCTTTAGGTGTATCAACAAGTACAAAAGTACAAGCACAAGGTCTTGTAACATTTAATTTTAAAAAATTATTAGAATTAGCTGCTTCAACGGTTGATACGTCAAAAGATATTGTACCATTAACTCTTAGTTTAACACCTTATAGTACTAGGGGATATGAAGTAGTTTCTGGAAAAGAAGAACTTATTACAATTAATTTTGAAAAGAGTAAAAATGTATTACCGAGAAATGTTGCAATTAATAGATTAGCCGAAGGATTTTTATCACAATTAGATGATAGTATTTTTGAAGAAGAAAATTCTAAATATCTTACACATCTTTTACATTTTGGTGATGGTAATAATAAAATTATTACAACTTGGATTGGTGATAGAGAATCTTTAATTTTAAAATTATATGAACCCGTATCAACTGCGATACAACCAAATGACCAAGTATGGATTTCTAAATTACAGTCTAATCCAATAGTTGAAACAATAACTATAACTGGATTACCCGATGATGTTTGTCCTCCATTAAAAGGTCCAAACTTCTCAATTCAACCGGATAATGGTATTGGGTTTACTGTATTTGAAGATTTAATAGCTAGTGGTTCGGTAACATCAAATGATATTGCAAACCGATATTTAGAAAGTGTAGGAGTAGATACTACAAAATTAAATATACAATATGTAAGTGGTTCACAATACACTTTTGAAAACTTTTCACATTTTGGTGCAGCAGCGGAAAGAGTTGAAAACTTTTTCTACAAAATACAAGTAATAGAGAGATTAAAAAATACTTATGCTGCTTTAACTGAAACATCATTTAATGGTGGCGGGGTGTTAGCGGAATCTACTACTAATCATGAAGTTGTATTAACATTAGATGGTGCACAAATAATTACCGAAGACAATATATACGATATACAATGGGAAGTTCAACAATTTGCAGGACCTTCACAAGCGAATCAAGCGAAAAAAGTATTATCCGATTTAAACCAAGCGTTAAAAAATTTAGATGGGTTTGAATATTGGTTATACAAATCAATTGATGATTTGGCGTATCCAAAAATTTTATTTGTAAATGGGGATACTGGTCTACCAAGTTACATATTAAGAGAAGCAACTCATCCGGATGTTGTGGCGTGGTATGATGCGTTAATAGCAGAGGCAGTTGAATATGATAAGTATAATCCGAACCTTTTAAGAAATAATGTTCCTGAATTCATTTATTCCGATTATGAAAACGAACAATTTTTGTTGTTCTTAGATATGATTGGACAGCATTTTGATATAATATGGTCTTATATAAATGCATTAAATCGAGTTAAGGTTGTAGAAGAAAAAGTTGATTTAGGTATACCAGATGATTTAATTTGGCATTTACTTAAATCATTTGGTTGGGATGGTAAACGTGCATTTGATTCACAATTTGTATGGGAATATGCGTTTGGTCAGTATAAAGATGGATTCCAAAAATATTCGATGTCATTAGAAGAAGCGAATAATCAGGTTTGGAGAAGAATCATTAACAACCTTCCATATCTATTGAAGCATAAGGGAACTGCGAGAGCTATGAAAGCTATTATGGCTTGTTATGGTGTACCACAATCTATGTTGACAATAATGGAATTCGGAGGACCACAAGACCCATCGGTGGGAGGTTCTAGACAATTTACATTTGAAGATAGAACTGCTGCAATTTATTTAACTGAAAGTTCTAGCGTAAAAATACCTTGGAAATCCGTTAATGGAAACGTACCTGCTGCAATTGAATTTAATTTTAAACCATCATCTTTACCGAATACACAATATACATTAATTTCATCAAGTCAATGGACATTGGATTTAATTCAAACCACTGGTTCATTTGGTAGATTAGAATTAAATTTTGGTGGAGATGTTTCGAACACTTCTTATATATTGGAGCCGTTTTCAAGTGGTTCACCAGTTGTAACAACATATTACTTCGATACAGCTAGTTACTATCCATTTGTATATGGTCCAGATTTAACCACCGGAAGTTTAGGATTTCCAATATCAACTGAATATTATTCAAATGTGTGTATTAATAGAACGGATTATCCTGGAGATGGTTCGTTGTATGAAGTTTGGTTGGGTACATCAAATGGCGATAGAATAATAACATCTGTCAGTATGTCTATTTTTACTGAAGATACTCAATGGGTAAATACTCCATCATTACAAATTGGTGGTAACGGATTTAAAGGAAATGTTGATGAATTCCGTTTATGGAGAATTCCATTGGAAAGAGGTAAATTTAATAGTCACGTATTACAACCAGATTCAATTGCGGGTAACTCATATACGTCATCAACCGAAGATTTATTATTTAGATTAGATTTTGAATATCCAAAAGATAGAACTGCTGACGTATTTATTAAAAATGTGGCGATAAATCAAACTTATGGTGAACCTTTTGCAAGTGCAAACAATATGTACTCCGCATCGGCATATCCATACCAATATACGCCGTATGAAAGAACTGTAACGGCTACCGTTCCATCTCTAGGATTTAACTATTCAAATAAGATTCGTTTCGAGGAACAAACTTTAGTAAGTAATCTTTCTTATAAAACTAGAGCAACTAAAAAATCATTTGATAGAGCTCCAATAGATTCAAATCGTTTAGGATTATTTTTCTCTCCTATAAAGGAGTTGAATATGGACATTGTTAAAGCTTTTGGTGAGTTTAATATTGATAATTACATAGGTGACCCATCGGATGAATATAGAGATTCATATAAAGAATTAGAGGGTCTTAGAACATACTATTTTGAAAGACTTGATAGAAATATAAACGAATATATTCAGTTAGTTAGGTATATTAATAAATCACTATTCGATGTTCTTACTGATTTAGCACCTGCTAGAGCAAAAGTATCAAAAGGTTTGTTAATTGAACCACATTATTTAGAAAGAAGTAAAGTTAAATGGGATAAACCAACCGCTTTACAAAATAACTATGATACGAGTATAGATACTAATACTGATGTAATTATAAACTCTACATTTGATGTTTATAATGGACAATTAGATGCTGAAACTATAACAAATTTGGTTGTTGATGTAAATAACTACGATACAACAATTGAAGTTGGCGAAGAAACAACATTAGATTCGGATTATTTAACTTATGCGGGTACTATTAATTCGGCAGATGATACTATTTTAGAAGCAACTGCTCCTTTTTATGATGTTGAGATTGATGTTCCAACCGGTGCTACTTTAAGTGGTGAAGCCGATTCGTATGGATTCGAAATAATTGGAATGGAAAAAGATTCAATATCTAACTTAGGATTTGGGCTTTATGGTAAAAATGGTTTTGGGATATATAAGAAATATGATGTATTTGGTAACTTTACACAAAGTAGACAAAACATTTATTTAGTAAAAGAACAATATAGTAGAAAAGTTTCAACACAAACCGCAGGATATCCTACGAATGGTGCTTTACCTGGTGAACAAGTAAAATACCAAGATGTATTAGTACCTTATAACAAATATAGAGTTTCATTAATGCCGTTTAGTGGAAGTGTATCGATTGGGAATGAAATTGTTTCAGTAACACCTTTGAATGGCTATTTACCATCTCACTATCGTTATACTAATAACTTAGGAGAGGGTATGGTTCGTTCATTCTGGAAAGGTTCTCAACAAAATTCAACAACAACACCCGATGGATTACCAGCGGTTGAAATATTTACAACTAATCCTAACATCCTTAGAGTGGCTAAGACGGGTAGAGGTAGTGGAGAGCCTATCTTGGAAGTTGATTAAGATTGAAAATAATAATTGGTTATATTTATTTTAGAAATAAAGCATTAAAACAATATCAAATGGCATATTTAGATAATACAGAAATTACAGTAGATGCAATTCTTACCAAAAAGGGTAGACAAAAATTAGCATCTGGACAATCTTTAAACATTACAAAGTTTGCTTTGGGTGATGATGAGATTGATTATACATTATACGAGCCGGCACATCCAAAAGGTTCGGCATTTTATGATTCGGCTATTAGAGCAATTCCAGTAACCGAAGCAACACCTGATGAAACACAGGTATTAAGATACAAGCTAGTAACCCTTCCAAAAGGAACTACACAGATTCCTTTAGTAAAATTGGGTATTCCTTCGATTGGAGTAACACAATTAGAAGGTGGAGTTGGTTTATCACCAACCACATCACCGGCCGGAAACGCTTCAGCGGGATATACAATGGTACTAGCTGACCAAAGTGCCGGAACAATAACCGTAACAAGAGGAGCAACATCAACTGGTACTGTTCCTGTATTCTTAGGTGAAGAAGTTTCAACAACCGCACAAGTAGTAACTGGTTTAGAGTTTAGATTTACTCCAAATCCATCATTAACTTTTGATGTGGTAACTACAATTACCGTTTATGGTAATGAAACGGGTGGTTCACAAACTATACCAGTAACAGTAACTTATCAAGCTTAAAAAAATAAAATAGAATATGGCACTAATAAATGACCCTAATGTAACAGCCCAACTGGCAGCATTGGCAAATCAGGGAACAATTGATACAAACACAATTGTATCTTTATTAAACTCTGTTTTACCAGCTGGACAACAAATCGCAGTTGGCTCAGGCGTTACAACAGGAATATACAAAAGATTTGGAGATTTTGATAAGGTAAATGCAAAAGTGGAAGTTGTAACAACTGGAATGTGGACTAACGATTCTGGTTCTTTAAATTCATTTTTTACCTCATCTACACAAGCGAATGCAACAAGTGGACAATATTATTACAATGTTTATAATGCAAATCCAGCAACCGATTCTTCAGCAGAAATTCAATATGCAGTAGCGTATGGACATGTTGATGGAAGTGGTTCAGTAGATTTGGCAACTGATGATAATTCATTGTTGGCAACTAAAGCCACTTACGCACAATATCGTTCAATGTTATTGGATAACCCAACTCAAAAATTTCAATTTGAAAATGGAAGTGGTGTTGCAACCGATGCTAATGGTATCTATATCATCAATATAGCTAGAGCTAGATTTAGAGAAGAAATGGATGCTGGTAACTGGTCATTAAAACTTTCTGGTTCTAATGGTTTATTTACTTTCATCGATGATAGTGGTAAGAAATTTGGAGATACATTAGGTAAAGCTGGTAGAGTATTTAAACTAGTTTCTGGTTCACTTAATTTAGGAACTCAAAGCGATGCAACCGTAGTATCTACAACCGCATCAAATGGATTGGGATATGGAACATTTTATCCTGATAAAGGAATTATTGTACTTAATGCAGCGGCAATCGGAGCTACGATAGGAAATGTTGGCGAAGTTGGATTCAATAATACAGGAAGTTTAGTTGGTGGATTGGCTACAACACATGAAGCGTATAACCACAAACTATTACATTACGCAATTAAAAAAGGTGGTGATTTTGAAGCTAGAAGAACTGAAGATGTATCAACTCAACATTTCTTTGTAAGAGCAACAAATAGAGAATTTAACTACTCAAATAACCCAACGTATGTTAATACCGATGGTACATTTGCAGAAACTACATTTGAATCAGACCCACAAGCATTTGTTACTACAATAGGTCTTTATAATGACGCAAATGAAATGATAGCAGTAGCTAAAACTTCACAACCAATTGTTAAATCGTTTGATAAAGAAATTCTTATAAAAGTTAAACTTTCATTCTAATTAAATTTTAAACTCTTAATATGATAAACCCCCGAAAGGGGGTTTTTCGTTTAAGAAATATTTATATAAAATAAAAAAGTAGATGTTAAAAGAAATACCAAAATCAGATATTGTAATTAGACCATTAAAAGTTTATAAGGAATGGGTATTGGATGAAACTGATATACATCCTATTTTTGCTAAAAGTGGAAGTTCGGGTAATTACGATGAAGAAATTGAAGAAAAATCGTATGGTATTTCTAAAGTATCATTATATCATTCTATAAAATCTCAATTTTACACAAACCCAGCAACTTCATCAATTTTTACCGAAGTTGGTAGAAAAAAATGGGGATATGGTGATGGACGTGATAGAATTTTAGAAGATGAATTAGCTGTATTTTCAATACCACAATCTAAATATGGTGAGGGAATCAAAGTTGGTTCAGTTACGTTCACTAGTGGTAGTGAAACTTATACCGATGATGGGTATTCTAATTTAGTATATAATAACGAAATTAAAGGTAATATATTTTATGATAGAGGATTGATTGTAATGACAAAAAATGTAGAAAGTGGTTCTACATTAGATTCATTTATAATTGAATATCGTTCTACAAAAACAATTTATGAGAATGAAATATTCCTTTCAGTTTTGGAAAATGAATTTAATGTTTCTCAGAATCCATCTGCAATTGATTGGAATTCGGATATGAGTTTTGGAAAAATTAAATTACATTCAATTTCATCATCATTAGACCCAATGGTAGTGAGTGGTTTTGGTGATTACGATTATTCATCATCAGTAGACCCTACGGGTTCTTATTTGGCACCGTATATTACAACAATAGGATTATATGATAACGAATTAAATATGGTTGCAGTGGCTAAGTTACCACAACCAATCAAATCATTACCCGATTATCCAATTAATTTTATTGTTCGTTTGGACACATAAGGTTATATTTATACTTATAAACAAATACTAAAAATGGCAACTATAATTGATATTTATAAAAAAGCAACTCCTGCAACTGGTAAAGTTGACCTTAAAGGTAAGGATATCGAACCAATTGGATTTGAAAACACATTTAAACCATCTAAGGACTTATCTAAAGATGCAAAAGCACTTAAAAAAGCAAGAGGTGGAGATTTGAGTACAAAAAAGTATTCAGATAGTGTAAACCGATAATATGTCTTGGAAATTTAATGGAAATATTGTTACAGAAGAAAACACACCCGAAGGTGCGGTTGGATTTGTATATAAAATAATACATACACCAACTGGTAAATTCTATATAGGTAAAAAACAACTTACACAAACCCGAAGATTGAAACCTCTTAAGGGAAAGACTCGTAGAAGGGTTGTGAAGAAAGCATCTGATTGGGAAAAATACTATTCATCAAACGAATGGATTAAATCCGAAGTAAAAGCTGGAAACGCTGAACATTTTGAAAGAGAAATCATTCAATTCTGCTTTTCAAAGAAATCCTTATCATATTACGAAATTAAATGGCAGTTTCATTACGATGTACTTGCCAACGAACAAGCAATAAACGAAAACCTTATGGGAAAGTTTTTCCGTAGGGATATTATAAACTAAAAGTTATGAACATTCAAGAAATTTGTAAAAAGTACGGAATCTCCGATAATTACTTAAATTCAAAAGATGATGCACACTCAATTGCGGCTGCATCATTAATAGACCTCAAAAATATGATTCTTCAAAATCAACCAAGAGAAACCGTAGCCAACAAACTACAATTCTTAGCGGATTTTCTCATTGATGTTAAGAATTCTTCTTATTAAGTTTGGTATTATGGGATAATTTTCGTATATTTGTTATACGAATATCTAAATTATGCTATCCGGTAAGAACAAATTACAAATAATTACAATATTAGACTCGGCATTGGGAGTAGGTTCATCCTTAAAAGGAAATGAGCAGGCACACCACTGTCCATTTTGTAATCACCACAAAAAGAAACTTCAAGTAAATTTAGATACACAAAGATGGCATTGTTGGGTATGTGATTCTAAGGGTAGAAGTATCTATTCACTACTTCGTAAACTAAATGTAGATACTAGAGACCTAAATAGAGTTAGAGATGTATATGGTGATGAACCTGAATACGATTCAAAAGAAGAATTTGTAGCAAAATTACAACTACCAAAAGAATTTAAACAACTATATTTCAAACCAAAAGGTGTCAATCCTTATTATAATTTAGCACTCCACTATCTCTCTAAAAGAGGTATTACTGAAGCAGATATTGTAAAATATAACATCGGATATTGTGAAGATGGTTTATATGGTGGTAGAGTTATAATTCCTTCTTACGATGATAATGGTGAACTTAATTATTTTGTAGCTCGTTCATTCTACGAAGATGAGAAGATGAAGTATAAGAACCCACCAATTAGTAGAGATGTGATTGTATTCGATAATATGATTAATTGGAATGAACCAATCACATTAGTTGAAGGAGTATTTGATTCCTTTTCAGTTAAAAGAAATGTGATTCCATTGTTGGGCAAATTCTTACTCAGCAAACTCAAAAATAAAATTATGGAAAAAGGTGTTAAGGATGTAACAATTATGTTAGATTCTGATGCCGTAGATGATTCTACCAAACATACCGAATGGTTTCAGAAAAATGGAATTAAGGTAAGAAATGTTATCCCAACCGATAAAGATGCGGGTGAAATGGGATTCCAAAAAGTAAATGAAATATTAAAATCCGCCAAAGAAACAAGTTGGGAAGATTTGATGATGGCAAAGTTGAATAATATATGAACTTAAAAAGAATTTATCATATTGCGGATATTCATATTCGTAACGTAAAAAGACACAAAGAATTTAGAGGTGTATTTGAAAAGATGTTTGAGGAAATTCGTAAAAGAGGTACGGAAGATTCAATCATTTATTTAGCGGGTGATATTGCACACGCTAAATTAGAAATGTCACCTGAATTAGTGAAAGAGATTAGTTGGTTATTTACCGAATGTTCTAAACATTGTAAAACCATATTAATTGCGGGTAATCACGATTGTAATATGAACAATTCGGATAGATTGGATGTACTTTCACCTATCGTAGAAGCCCTTAATCTATCAAACTTTCATTATTTAAAAGATACTCAAATATTTTGGGAAGATAAAGTTGCATTTGCTGTATTTTCTATATTTGATAAAAAAGATAATTGGCCAAAGGCAGATGATTGGAATATGATGCCGGCCAGAAAAAAGATTGCATTATTTCACGGACCCGTGGATAACTCACAAACTGATATTGGATATGTGGTATCTTCCCGTCATTTTACAACTGATATGTTTGATGGTTATGATTTGGCTTTATTAGGTGATATCCATAAAAGACAGGAGATGATTTCTCCTAAAGGGTGTAAGGTGGTATATGCTGGTTCTTTGGTACAACAAAACTTTGGTGAAACATTAGATAAGCACGGATTCTTAGTTTGGGATTTAGATACAATGACTTACGAAGAAGTTGATATCAAAAATGATTATGGTTATTATACTTTAGATGTATCAAATGGTGTAGTGCCAGATGTAACTGATATGCCATTACATCCAAGACTTAGAGTTAGATTCTTTGATACCGATTCCGTAGATACTAAAAAGGCTACTACCGAAATAAAGATAAAATATGGTGTTGATGATTTTACAACAATTCGTACTGATTCATTATCACAAAGAAAAACCGGTGATAGAGATAATCAATTAGAATTAGATGACATTACCGATGTAACTTACCAAAATTCTTTAATAAGTGATTATATTCAACGAATGTTGCCATTTATAGATGATGAGGAATTAAAGGGGATTCAACTTCTTAATAAAGAGATTAACAATAGAATCGAATTGGATGAATTGACAAGAAATGTAAAATGGAAGCCGGTAAGATTCGAATTCTCTAATATGTTCAGCTATGGCGAAAACAATGTAATTAACTTCGATAAAGTAAGAGGTCTTATGGGATTGTTTGCACCAAATGCAAGCGGAAAATCATCCCTATTTGACGCAATATCATTTACACTATTTGATAAATCCAGCAGAGCATTCAAAGCCGCTAATATACTCAATAATAGGAAAACGGATTTCCATTGCCAATTGGATTTTGAAATAGAAGGTATCTCTTACTTCATTCGTAGAGAGGCAAGGGTAATTAATAAGGGAAAGAATGTAAAGGTAGATGTGCAATTTTGGAGAGTAGTAGATGGGGTAACTGAATCCTTAAACGGTACCGAGCGTAGAGATACTAATCAATTGATTGAGGGATATGTGGGTAGGTATGAGGATTTCGTAATGACTGCCTTATCACTACAAGGTAATAATGCTCTATTCATTGATAAGAGTCAATCGGAAAGGAAAGACCTCCTTGCTCAATTTATGGGATTAGATATATTTGATAAACTGTACGCTACTGCTGCTGAAGACATTAAAGAAGTATCGGTACTTATCAAAAATTTCAAAAGGACGGATTTTACATCGGAGTTAGCGACTAAAGAAACCGACCTTAAGAGTAAAAAAGCTGAGTTAAAAGAATTGGATACCCTTATAAAGGAACAAAATAAATCTAAAGATACCATACAAAATGAAATTGGTAATCTTAAAAGATTTATTACTCCAATTGATTCTAAATTAGATTTAAACGCATTGCAAAAATCTAAAACAAAAATAAACGAAGATATCGATTCCAATAAAACTCTTATAGAAACTAAACAAACTAATATTAATACCTATACGGAGTTATTGAGTGAAGCTTCACAATCTATCAGTTTATACGATGTTGTAAATGGATTACCAATATCAGAAGCTAAAAAACAATGGGATTCTTATAAAAATAGAATTGGAGAAACAATTTCTCAAATCCATAAATTAGAACTTTCGTATGATTCTAATTTAAAAAAACTTAAACATTTGGAACAACATGAATATGACCCAAATTGTAAGTTTTGTATGAATAATGTATTTGTAAAAGATGCAATTGCAACGAAAGAAATTGTAAAAGAGCAAAAAGCATCTTTGGAAGAACTTAATAATGAGCATCGTTTATTATCATCACAATCCGAACCATTTGCTGAAGTTGAAAACGTTTGGGAAAGATTAAATGAAATACGAAACAAATATTCTAAGGGTGAGATAGTAATAGATAAGAATCAGGCAGAATTAAATAGTTTAACAACACAATCGGAACTTTTACAAAATCAATTAGATACTGTAAATTCGGATATTGAACGATATTACGCAAATGAAGCAACCATTCAAAAAAATATTGAATTTGAAACTCAAATAAAAGAATTAGAAAAGCAAAAAAAGATAATAGATGATAGTATTAGGGATACTAATAAAGCGATATTATCTATAACGGCTCAAATTGGTTCTATTGAATCGTTTATCAATAGTACTAAATCTAAAATGGATGAGGTTAAAGAATTAGAACATAGAAACACTCTTTATACATATTATTTAGATACTGTGAAAAAAGATGGTGTACCTTATGAACTAATTTCAAAGGCTATGCCGGTTATTGAGAGTGAAGTGAACAACATTTTGGGACAAGTTGTGGATTTTTCACTTAAGTTGGACACCGATGGTAAAAACATCAACGCTAGAATCGTTTACGAGGACCAGGATTGGGCTTTAGAGATGTGTAGTGGTATGGAGAAGTTTATATCAGGTCTAGCGATTAGAGTGGCTCTAATTAACATCTGTGGGTTACCAAGACCTAACTTCTTAGTAATCGATGAAGGGTTTGGTACATTAGATGCAGATAACCTGTCATCCTTATTTATGATGATGCAGTATCTTAAAACTCAATTCGATTTTATTTGGGTAATTTCTCACTTAGAACAAATGAGAGATATTGTAGACGGGTTGATTGAAATTAAAAAAGTAGATGGGTTTTCTAAAATTAATTTTTAGGATTAACTGGTAATACATTTTTGGGTAGAGGTTTCTTTGAAGCTTCTACCTTTTCTTTTATAAGGGTTTCTATCAATCCATTTATTTTATATCCTTTTTCTTTACAAAATTCCTTCAATATTTGATGTACTTCTGCATCAATTTGTATCATTGCATATTTCTTCATAACGCTTCTTTAGTTTTCTTTAGAATTCTAAAATAAATATCAACATAAAAAAATTATGTAAATATTTATCATAGAATAATATAAACACGCTATGGCAGTAATAAAGAAATTTGCGGAAAATCTTACTCAAACACTTAGTTCATTTGGAACATTTTTGATAGATTCAGACCCTAATTCACAATATTTTAAAATAACTCAATTTAAAGATACATTTACCGGTGGTAAAAATGGATTTTTAATAGAAGGTTCGGAACATCTTAAAGAATCAACGGAGATAAAAATTCAGATATTGGATGTTGATGGAAACCCTGTTTACTATGAACCTGGAAATGGTATTCCTGAATATTATGAAGGAACTTCTAAATTAATTGCCGTTTATGTGTATGAAGATACTCCGATTGGTACTGCAAAAATTACAATATTAGGTGAGTTAAAAACTTATGTTGATGAGGGTGGTGTTGTAACTGATATTCCAGATGATTGGAAAGGTGTTTATAATTTAAAGTGGGAAAAGACATTCCAAATAAACCGATTACTATCCAATGAAGATAATGTAAGATTTTATAAAAGACCAGTTGTTGGTATTACTGAAATAGTTAAACCTATTTTTAATAATGTAACTACTACGATAACACAAACTGGTTCATTGAGTGGTATAGCACAATCTCCACAAGCCGGCCAACCTTTGTTAAACTTTACTATACCAACTTCTTATTTATTAAGAATTAATGATAATACTAATTGGACGGGTTCGATTGTTGGTTCAACTATAAATGTTCCATCACTTGATTATTCGGCGGTAGTGGATAGTGTTATTAATAATAAAAGTATTTTAGTAAATAAACCATATACCAATACATCATTAGGTTCAGCAGCACCGGTTGAAAATTTTTTAAATCAAGGATATACTGCATCTTTCAATTATGTAGAGGGAGTTAATAATTTAAAAACTGCATTAACGGGCTCATTTGCTAAAATTCGTTTAACGGATTTAACTACGTTTGTTGGTGATTGTGCTAGAGTAAAAATATTTAGAAAATCACAATCGGATTTAGCGGATTACCAATTTATACAAGAAATTAGATTGGAATCAAATGAAATCTTAAGAGATTTGGAATCCCAAACTAAGAATGAAGAATTTTATGGTGTATTTGATAATATTAATTATAAAAACTATTGGGTGACATCATCTAATAATTTATCAACAACATTTAATCAGGATTATTTATATAACTCATTAAAGTTTGATAGCACCGGTATAAATAATTTTTATACATCGAAATCATTAGATATAGCACAAGGAACTGAATATACACTTAATTTTAATTTAAGAGTTAGTCCTGGACAAATATTAGCAGGAAATTATATAAATGTATTCCTTAGTGGTTCTAGACAGTCAACATTAAATTCTTTACCAACTACTGTACAAATTAAACAAAATATAATAACAATAACATCTGATAGTTCTTTGTTGCAGAAAAATGAATTAACTGCAAATTTCAAAGCAGAAGAACTGACAAATGCTAAACTTTATTTTGAAATAAAAGGAAATGCTTGGCATTTGGCGGATATTAGTTTAAGAGCTTCGCAGGAAACTGCATATTCTCCCGATGAAATTACATTTATTCAAAGTGTTCCTAGAACATTACCGGAAGAAACATTTGATTATCGTTTTGAATTTTATGACATCAATAACAATTATATTCCTGTTTTAGTTGAAGCGAGTAAAACATTTAATGGTGGTAACTTACAAAGAATACAAAAAGGATTAGTGTTTAATCCACGTTCTTTGCAATTTCAATTTGATTCTGGTTCATCACCAGTACCACCAACCGTAGTTGGATTTACGGTAACTAAAAATCTATTAACGGGTTCGGTAACATATACATCTCAATCATTTGATTTTGATGGTAATGAATTATTTGGTGATAACTATACATCATCGATTACATTGGGTGGTGGATATCCTGGTTTATTGGATGATATAACATCGGATAATCCAACTATGACTGTACAACATTTTACAGGCTCGAGAACGGATAAAATTGTTCAATTAGTTAAAATTACAGGAGAAGTTGAAGGTTTTACGGATACGGTAATATTCAGTAGAGTATTGGATGGGTTTGGTGGTGTAAACTATGTTATTAGACCTTATAGAGGTACTCAAATTAAAAATAGTAGTACTTCATCATTAGAAGTTCAAGCAGTTCGTATTGATGGTGTAAATGATATTGAATTAAGTAGTACAACCAAACCTGAAAAGGGATGGCCTGATGTTCAATTACACATCATATCTCGTTCTTTAGAAGGTAATGAAAAATTTGTAAACTTAGCATTCGCATCATCTAGTAGATATATTTTAGGATTAACTACCGGTTCTTTGGGTAGTAAGGAAATTAATTATAACGCTGTTTTTAATAGAGATTCTATTGATGTTAGAAGAACCATTTATATGATGTCATCTGGTTCAGCAGCATCTGGACCTGCTTTTCAAACATCTGGATCCGTATTGGCATCTATAATTTTAGAAGATTTGCAGGATGGATTGGATACTCCTGTTATAACATATAATACCGATACTTTTAATATTGACCCTAGAACTGAGACTTTATTCAGACCTACGTTTGCAATTGCAACTGCATCATTTTATAAGAGAGGAACTGCCGAACCGATAACCGCATCGTTTAGAGTTTTTCCATCAATGTCAATAAATCAGGATTGGACACCTGAATATTGGTTATACTATACAACACAAAGTGTAGACCCAACAATAACGGTTACTGCAATTGATGAAGCTAGAAGAACGGTTGAAGCTGGTGCATTAAATTCTGTATTTCGTTCTCCTTTATCACAAAGTAAAAACCTTACTGTAAAGTTCACATATACTGAACCGTATAATTCACCATCTAGTGCAACTGCATCTATTTCAATAGATAAGACATTTACAATTGTACCGCAAGGTACTGCTGGTGATGAAACGATTGTATTTGAAGTGAATCCAATATCGGTAACACTTGCTTCTAATCCACGTGGTATAGTGAATGATTATAGACCTTCTATTACTGATATTAGAGTAAAGCAGGGTGCAAGATATTTATCATTTACGGGAAGTGCAGCATCGGACCCATTCTTTTCACATGGGCAGTTTTATATTGCAAGTTCATCTATAATTGAAAGACGTGTAAAGGCGGGTAATATTCATTTTACATCATCTTTTGGAACACCATATACCGCATCGTTAATCGTATCACAATCTTCAAATCTCTCCGATTTAACAGGTAGTATTACATATCCATTAGTAATACATCCGTATTTTACTTCATCGATATATACTGCAAGTGTTGTTGTTAATTACACAAAAGTATTAGATGGACCGCCTCCTATACAAATTGTAGTATCACCTACATCAGTATCTATACCTGCCGATGAAGTTGGTTATGTTTCATCATATACAAATGCAAATACAAATATAACTGTAAAAGAAGGTGATGACTTTTTATTGTATAATACATCATCTCTTCCTGGTACTTGGAAAATAAATAGAATAGCCACAACTAATATTAGAACTGGTTCATTGGTAACGGGTTCAGCTAGTAGTTCATTGGGAACATTCAATCGATTCGATTACCCATTTGTATCAGCAAGTGCAAATTATACTATTCAAGTATATCCATTTGCATTAGGAAGTGGGCATCAATATACATCTTCTATATTTGAAAGAACACAAACATTTACAAAAAATGTATCAGTACCAAATGCTAGAACGGTAGAGCTTAAAGCAAATCCATATACTATAAATTATGATAGAGATGGATATAGAGTTTCTCCTGAAGGTGATGTTGAACTTAAAGCAACTGCACAAAACTATACAGGTTCAACTTGGTTTAGTTTATTTTTTATAGATACCGATGGTTCTGAAACATTGTATGATGGGCCATATTATGAGGGAATTCCAGAATATACATTTTTTGTACCTGGAACTGATGCGGCAGGGCCTGGAGAAAATAAAACTTGGAAAGTAAAATTAACTGATGGTAATCCGTACACATCTTCTATATTAAATCCATATAGAGCAGAAGCTCAACTTACTATTGCCGGTATAAAAGCTGGTGCAGATGCATATAAGATATCTGCAACAAATGAAAGTACATCAATAAAAGCAGAGCTATTTGATACCGATTTAACTGGAACGGCAATTAAATTACCAACGTATAAAGGAACAACTTCTTTAATAAATGTAACTTCAGGAAATTATCCATCACCACAACCTACCGATTATGATTATTTACAAAACTTAATTGGTATATTAGGTTACTCATCGGCATCTATATTTTATAAATCTCCATGGATTGGATTACCAACTAATAGAGTAACAACAAATCCGGCATCAATGCCTGATATTAGTGGTTGGGAAAAACCTGCGATAAATAAAACTGGTGAAATTGTTTACAAAGTTGATTTTGAAGGATATTCAAATCAAGTTACAACTAATAATATTAGCAGACCTCCGAGTAGACAAACTCAATTTATAACACAATCATTTGCGGTTCAATTTACTGAGCCGGCACCTTATGATGTTAAGATGCAGAATGAAAATTCTTCAGCAGTTTATAGAGTATCTGGTGAACTTGAATTAGGCTCAACATCAAATATAATAAGAGCATATAGAGGTGGATATGAATTAACAAATAAACCTAGTGGATTTACGGGAGCTCAAATAGATGCGTATGGTAGTTCATCATACGAATATCAATGTACTGTTGAAGTTACATCTAAATCATCTCATATAACTTTAGATAGTGGTAATATAATTGTAGGTAGTTTATTAAGTGGAACACCGGCTTCAATGCCTGGAGTTACATCTTGGTTTGACCCCGAAAATAATCCAACTGCGGAAATTGTATATGGAATTAATTGTGAAGGTAGACAAACTATATATAAAACACAATCATTAGCTGTTCAGTTTGAAGGAGCAGTGGGGCCTGGTATTGTAATGAGAGGTGAATGGAGTCAGGATATTGATTATATTGGTATGGTTGAAACTACAAACAATCGCAGAGATGCAGTAACGTATTTGGCAACACCGGATACGGTAAAATA
>JACCDW010551885.1_pt1 | contig 24420 bp, 23 predicted proteins | sample 7449781 | NCBI WGS metagenome assembly JACCDW01 (sample SAMN15323449, study PRJNA562643) | freshwater metagenome | isolation source: river surface water | place: USA:Blue River Watershed | collected 2017-08-18
ATGAATTGCCAGATGATGCGAGTCATTTCATCGCCATCTAATTCAACGACTGTTCCTTCGACTTTGATCTTGGCCATGCTCTGCGCTCCTTTTAGAGTGTCTGTACGTCTGCTTGTTTTGCTCGAACTGCTTCTGCCGCAACCTTAAGTGCTGCCAACTCAGAGTCAGTGAGTTTTGTTTCTACAACTTTTTTAATTCCTTCGCGACCAATCTGTGCTTCTACTCCGAGATACACACCGGAAATTCCGTATTCGCCATCAACCCATGCGCATACAGGCATTGTCGCGCCAGAGTCTTCGATAACTGCTTTTGCCATGCGAGCTGCAGCTGCAGATGGTGCGTAATATGCAGAACCTGTCTTGAGTAGTGCAACAACTTCTGCGCCACCGTTTCGTGTGCGATCCACAAGTTCGTCAATTTCTGCTTGCGATAATTTCTCAGTAAGTGCTTTGCCATCGACAGTGCAACGACTTGGAACTGGAACCATAGTTTCACCATGAGAACCAAGTGTTAGTGTGCTAACTGAAGAGACGGCAACATTGAGTTTTTCTGCAACAAAATGCGTAAAGCGGGCGGTATCCAGCATTCCAGCTTGGCCCATTACACGATTACGTGGAAACGCTGTTGCAATTTGAGTAAGTGCTGTCATTTCATCGAGTGGATTTGAAACCACAATGATGACTGCTTTCGGTGAGTGCTTTGCAATGTTTTCTGCAACTCCGCGCACAATTCCAGCATTAACACCTATGAGATCCATACGGCTCATTCCAGGTTTGCGTGGCAATCCGGCAGTAATAATGACTACATCTGAGTTAGCAGTTGCTTCATAACCTGCGCCATCTGCAGAAGTTGTAGCGCCAACAATTTTTGTTTCAAAACCTTCGATAGATCGAGATTGGTTCATATCTAAAGCCAAGCCTTCTGGCTTGCCTTCGAGAATGTCAGTGAGAACTACAGTGTCAAAAATATTGTATTCAGCTAATCGCATTGCAGTTGTTGAGCCATAAAAACCTGCACCGACGACGGTTACTTTGCCTGCCATGGACTGCGTCCTTCTTTCGAAAATCGGATCTAAAAATGCCTTGATATCAAGGTAACTCTACAACCCGTGCGGCAGTGAAATTGCCAGGACGAAGAGCCCTATTGCAATACCAACCGGGAAATAGAACTCAATTGTGCGCAAATGGCGTGATGGAAAAGCTATGCCCAATGTTCCAAGGGCAATCAAGAGTGATCCGGATCGCACGAAACTGAGGGCGCCTAAAACTATGCCAACTGCTACGAATGCGTAACTAGCAAATTTAATAATTCTTGAATCTAAGAACACGCGTCCACAACATTCGTGACAAGCATTGCTCTAGTCATTGGACCAACCCCACCTGGCATTGGTGCAACAAATCCAGCCTTTTCCATTACATCTGGATGAACATCGCCAAGTAAGCCTGCATCGGTGCGAGAAATGCCAACATCAATGATTGCAGCGCCCTCTTTAATCATTGAAGCGTTAAGGAAGTGTGCCTGACCGATTGCAGCAACAACTATGTCTGCATTTCGAGTATGAAGAGTTAAATCTTTTGTACCAGTGTGGGTTAACGTGACAGTTGCGTTCTCTTGTCTGCGTGTTAGTAACAAACCAAGTGGGCGACCAACTGTTAAACCACGACCAATAACTGTTACTTCTGCGCCTTTAAGTGGCACGTTGTAGTGCTGCAAGAGCGCCACAATTCCACGAGGAGTACAAGGAAGTGGAGCGTCATAGCCAGCAACAAGTCTGCCTAGGTTCATGGGATGTAATCCGTCAGCATCTTTTGAAGGGTCAATCGCTTCAAGAATTACTTGCGGATCAATTCCCTTTGGCATTGGAAGTTGCACAATATAACCAGTGCACTCTTTTGCGTTATTGAGATCTTTGATTGCCGCTAAGACATCAGCTTGTGATGCAGTCTCCGGAAGATCAACACGAATTGATGTCACACCAACATCTTGGCAGTCTCGATGTTTGCCGCCAACGTATGAATGTGATCCTGGGTCATCGCCAACCAAGACGGTTCCGAGTCCGGGGGTGATTCCCTTTTTCTTTAATTCAACAACTCGTGCTGCTAGATCGTTTTTGATTGATGTAGCAAGAGCCTTGCCATCGAGAATAGTTGCGGTCATGCCATTATCTTATTAGAAATTATGCGTGTGAGAAATGACGTGTACCTGTGAAATACAAGCTAATTCCAGCGTCCCTCGCTGCAGTGATGACTTCTTCATCACGAACACTTCCACCAGGTGAAACAACTGCAGTTATTCCAGCATCAATCAGGATTTGTAATCCATCAGCAAATGGAAAAAATGCATCGCTAGAGGCAACACTTCCTGCAGCGCGATCACCGGCACGTTTGACTGCTAACTCGGCGCTATCCACGCGATTTACTTGACCCATACCGACGCCAACGCTTGCGCCATTTTTTGCAAGAAGAATCGCATTACTTTTTACGGAACGGATCGCACTCCATGCAAATTCAAGATCGTTCATGGTTTCTGCATTCACCTGTGCTCCAGCCACTAATTTCCATGTGGAAGAGGAATCACCGGGTGCGTTAATCGCATCAACTTCTTGAAGCAACATGCCACCGCTCACCGGACGTAATTCATAAGTAGAAGCGACGGCCGGAGCGGATTCCAGAATACGAATAGAAGATTTCTGCATGAGAATATCTAGCGCCGCACTTTCATAACCAGGTGCAATGAGAACTTCTGTAAATACTTCCGATAACGCTTGAGCCATCTGGGTTGTCACAATTCGATTAGCGGCGACTACGCCTCCGAAAGCTGACACCGGATCGCATTGGTGTGCTTTTGAGTAAGCGGTTGCAATATCTTTTCCGACGGCAATCCCACAAGGATTAGCATGCTTGATAATTGCGACACATGGTTCTGCTTGATCAAATGCAGCTCGCCACGCAGCATCTGCATCTGTGTAGTTGTTAAATGACATTTCTTTGCCATGTAATTGTTTAGATTGAACAATTCCATCTGAGCCACCACGGTAGATAGCAGCGCTTTGATGCGGATTTTCGCCGTATCGAAGAGTGTTTTCTTGCGTAAAAATTTTACCTAACCATTGTGGCAATTCTGATGGCGATTTTTGACCTAACCAATTAGCAATAGTTAGGTCGTACTCGGCAGTTGTTCTAAAGACCTCTAGTGCCAATTGTTGGCGTTCCTCGGCAGTAAACCCACCCGCTGCAATGCTGGTTATTAATTGGTCGTACTGTGATGTTTTTGAAATTACGGCAACTGATCCATGATTTTTTGCTGCGCCTCGCAACATTGATGGTCCGCCGATATCAATTTGCTCAATGCATTCAGAAAAAGATGCACCCGAAGCTATAGTTTCTGCAAATGGATACAGATTAATAATTATCAAATCAAATGGTTCGATACCCAATTCCTTAATGGCTTCCATGTGTTTGGCATTGTTTTGGTCAGCCAAGATTCCTGAATGAATAGTCGGATGAAGAGTTTTAACTCTGCCGCCCATAATCTCTGGAAACCCCGTAACCTCACTCACTTCGGTTACGGCTATTCCTGCTGCAGCAAGTGTTTTCGCAGTTGAACCTGTAGATAGAATTTCTACACCAGCTGCGCTGAGAGATTTTCCTATTTCTTCTAAGCGATTTTTGTCATAGACACTTATAAGGGCTCTGCGAACTTTCTTACGCTCACTCATGTGAAGTCTCCATGGAATCTAAAACTTGTGAAATGGTCGCCACAATGAGACCTCTTTCGACAATCTTAATACGCTCGTGCAAAAGTTCTTCTGTATCGCCAACTAAAATTGGAACCTCTCTTGATGCGATTACTTTTCCAGTGTCCACTCCCGCATCAACCCAGTGAATAGAGGTTCCCGTAACGGTCGCATTGGCTTTTAGTGCATCTCTCACAGCATGGGCTCCGGGGAAACTCGGCAGCAGCGATGGATGACTATTTATAACTTTAAAATTAGCAACGTATTCGGGAGCCAAAATTCTCATGAATCCAGCACTGACAACTAAAGATGGATTGAGTGATTCGGTAATCAAAAACAACTCCTCGTTCCAGGTTTCACGATCTTCCTGTAGAGGATGCGTAATGATTGGAACTCCAAGCGAAGCGCATTTTGAAACAATTTCAGCTTCTGGCTTATCTGTTAAAACTGCAAGGATGTGTGCTGATAATTCACCGTCCTGACTAGCGCGAATAACTGCTTCGGCTAACGTGCCCGTTCCTGAAGCCAAAACAATTAGTCCTCTATCCATCAATTTTTGATTTTCGCGAAGGTAAGGAAATTTGTGGAATCAAGATGGCCAGTGCAATACCAATACCCATTTCAATTGCAACGCTCAATGGAAATTTCCATAGTGAAGGTCCAACGGTGGACATTTCTTGTGTGAGTAAAGAACCGCTCGAGAAGTATGTAAGAACAAAGATGCTGGCAATACTGACAAAATAACTTTGCCACAAAACCTTTGTTTTTAATGCAATGGTCCAACTTGCAAGTAGAGCGCCTGCCATAACAAAAAAGAAAATGGAGAAGAGAAATTGCGGATGTTCTGTGGTTGGAAGTGCGCCCAGAATTGGCAGAGCTGGGATTTGCTCAACGCTATGGTCGAGTGGAGAAACCAGTGTGTTCGCTCCTACTCCAAAACCTGTTCCGCTCAAGTACGCCATACTCGCTACTGCGGCATTTGGAAGATAAACAATGTTAATTAGTAGCAGTAACACACCACCAATAATGCCTGGGCGCAAAACCGTGATGAGGTCTTGAACCGTAGAAAGGTTAATGAATAAAGAGATAGAGAGAAATATCGCGCTGATGGCTAGCAATAAAGCGACGATCCGAGTTCCAAAGTTAACTGGTTGAGTCAGAGTTACTTTCTTGCCGACAGTTAAAGTTGTTAAGTAAACACCTGGAATCAATATTGCAATTGCGAAATACCAAACAGGACGTATTGCTTCTGTTTTAGATATGAAGATTAAAAGTTCTGCAATAAGACAATAAATTATTGTGAAGTGCACTCGGGCAATATTTACAAGATTAGTATCTCTGTCTAGGCGATCGACAATTCGCGAAAATGAACTTCGTATGGCTATAAAAGGAAAGATTAAGGCGCCGAGAGGTAGATAAGACAAAAATCCCTGAACTTCTGCTGGTGGAATGCTCAGGGCAAAAGGAATGTTGTGTGCACCCAACCAAACCCACAGTGCTGCGCGAATTGGATCAGATGTATTTCCGGTAATGCTTCCCGCTGTTGCCCAAGCAATGAGTGATAAAAATGCTATTGGTAGTAGCACGAGTGCGACGCTACGCAGAACTTGTGACAACGAGACCCATAGGACACGTTGAAACATGAAAATTAGCGCCCCAATATTGCGCGCATTAATTGCGCGCTCTCACTTGGTGTTTTTCCAACTTTTACGCCAGCTGCTTCTAGCGCATCTTTCTTTGCTTGCGCGGTTCCTGATGAACCCGAAACTATTGCGCCAGCGTGACCCATTGTTTTTCCTTCAGGTGCAGTAAATCCTGCAACATAACCAACAACAGGTTTAGTTACATATTCGCTGATGAATGAAGCAGCGCGCTCTTCAGCGTCACCGCCAATTTCACCAATCATGACAATTGCTTTGGTTTCTGGATCATCTTGAAAAGCTCGTAAGCAATCGATATGAGTTGTTCCAATAACTGGATCTCCACCAATTCCAACTGCAGTACTAAAACCAATATCGCGTAATTCGTACATCATTTGATATGTCAGCGTTCCAGATTTTGAAACTAAACCAATAGGACCGCTGACTGTGATGTCTGCAGGAATGATTCCTACATTTGATTTTCCTGGACTAATTAGTCCTGGACAGTTTGGACCAATAATTCGTGTTGTTCCTTTAGTTACTGCATGAGCATAAAAGCTTGCAGAGTCATGAACTGGAATGCCTTCAGTGATTACAACAACCAGTGGCATGGCCGCATCGATTGCGTCAATCACTGCAGCCTTTGCAAACTTTGGAGGAACAAATACAACAGATGTGTTGGCACTAGTTGCACTCATTGCTTCTGCAACCGTGTTAAAAACTGGAAGATTGTGACCATCAATATCTACGCTCTGGCCGCCTTTGCCTGGTGTGACTCCACCTACAACTTTGGTACCAGATGCCAACATGCGCTTTGTGTGTTTAGTTCCTTCTGCGCCAGTCATTCCTTGGACTATGACAAGACTTTTTTCATTGAGAAAAATAGACATTACTTAGCCGCCAATTCTGCAGCGCGATTTGCTGCTCCATCCATAGTGTCTACTTGCTCGATTAATGGATGTGCGGCAGCTTTAAGAATTGCACGTCCTTCAACAACATTATTTCCATCGAGTCGAACAACGATTGGCTTTGTGGCTTTTGTGCCAAGCAATTCCAGAGCTTGAACAATTCCATTGGCAACAGCATCACATGCTGTAATTCCGCCAAATACATTCACAAAAACGCTCTTTACATCTTGGTCTCCCAAAATAATTGAGAGGCCATCAGCCATCACTTGCGCTGAAGCTCCACCGCCAATATCTAAGAAGTTTGCTGGGCGAACTCCCCCAAATTTTTCTCCTGCGTATGCAACTACATCGAGTGTGCTCATTACAAGCCCTGCGCCATTGCCAATAATTCCAACTTGTCCATCAAGTTTTACGTAGTTGAGATCTTTCTCTTTGGCTGCAGCTTCTAAAGCATTTGTTGCTGCATGATCAATGAGCGCTTCGTGGTCTGGATGTCTAAACCCTGAATTGTCATCCAATGTAACTTTTCCATCGAGGGCGATGATCTTGCCATCTACTGTTTTTACGAGTGGGTTTACTTCTACCAGAGTTGCATCTTCGGATTGGAAAACTTTCCACAAAGTTAAGAGCACTGCTTCAACTTGCGGTGCGACATCTGCTGGAAAAGCTGCAGCTGCGACAATTTCTTTTGCTTTTTGCGTACTGATTCCAAGATTTGCATCCACTGGAATTTTTGCAAGTTTTTCGGGAGCAGTATGTGCTACTTCTTCAATATCCATTCCACCTGAAACAGATGCCATTACAAGAAATGTTCGATTAGATCGATCTAATAAAATTGCTAAGTAATACTCGGAATCAATTGGAGCTGCTTGGGCAATCATCACAGTACGAACAGTGTGACCTTTAATATCCATTCCAAGAATTGCACTTGCCTTTTCTTTTGCTTCAGCGGCATCTTCTGCAACCTTAACTCCGCCAGCTTTTCCACGGCCGCCAGCTTTTACTTGGGCTTTAACAACTACTTTTCCGCCAATTTTTGCTGCGACATCGTGTGCTTGTTCGGGAGTTGTTGCAATAGCAGCTGCAAGTACAGGTACTCCGTGTTTTTCAAAGAGATCTCGCGCTTGGTATTCAAAGAGATCCACAGAAAACTCCAGTCATATCGTTAAAAAGTATTTGCTAATACTAGAGCTTCTCAACTGGTGCATAACGCAGCAGTAATCGCTTCTCTCCGTACTGCCCGAAGTTTATGGTGGCTTCGGACTTATCTCCTTCACCTGCGATAGCCACAACTGTTCCGAGTCCAAATGTGTCATGTGACACACGCTCGCCTACTGCTAATTGCATTGCAGTGCTTTTCTTTCCGGTTGGACGTGGTGGTGGCGCAGTTGCGGAGCGAGGCTTGCGAACAAGTGATGGCGATAGTGATGAAGATGCGCCACCGTGATTTCTCCACTCGATTAAACTTTCAGGAATTTCATCGAGGAAACGTGATGCTGGGTTATATGTTGGCGATCCCCATGAGGATCGATACTCCGCGCGAGAAATATAGAGTCGCTTTTCTGCGCGTGTAAGACCAACGTATGCAAGACGTCGTTCTTCTTCGATTTCATCTTTCTCTCCAAGTGTTCGTGAATGTGGAAATATTCCATCTTCCATTCCCGTGAGAAATACTGTTGGGAACTCCAAACCTTTTGCGGTGTGCAGCGTCATGAGTGTTACGACTCCACCATGATCTTCACCTTCTGGAATTTCATCCGCATCTGCAACCAGTGAAACTTTTTCGAGAAATCCAGCAAGTGAAATCTCTTCATCTTCGCCTAATTCTTCAAATGGTCTTTCTTCATACTCCATTGAAACTGCTACTAATTCCTTAAGGTTTTCAACACGTACTTCATCTTGAGGATCTGTGCTTGACGATAACTCAGTGAGTAATCCTGATTGCTCCAGAATTGCTTCGATGATTACAGATGGACGTGTCTTGGCTTCAACTAATGTGCGCAATGCAACCATCATTGATACAAACTCTTTAACGGATTGTGCTGCTCGATTAGGCATTCCAGGTGCTTGCTCAGATTGAGATAAACCGCTCCAAAAAGAAAGGTTGTTGGCTTGTGCATGAAGATCCACGCACTCAATTGCCCGATCACCGATTCCACGTTTTGGAACGTTAATGATTCTTCGAAGTGAAATTTCATCTTCTAAATTAGCGAGCACGCGTAAATACGCCAATAGATCTTTAATTTCCTTACGTTCGTAGAACCGAAGTCCTCCAACTACTTTGTATGGCAGGGCCGAGCGCATAAAGACTTCTTCAAATACACGCGACTGCGCATTCGTGCGATAAAAAATTGCAGTGTCTCCTGGTTCGGATTGGCCGCTACGTTGCAACTCACGAATTTCATCTTTTATAAACTCAGCTTCATCGTGTTCTGACTCTGCAACGTATCCAATCAGCGGAGCGCCAGCACCTTCTTCCGACCATAAGTTCTTTTCTTTACGTCCCTCATTTTTTGTGATGACAGCATTTGCGGCTGAAAGTATGTTCTGAGTCGAACGATAATTCTGTTCGAGCAAGACCGTCGTAGCGTTTGGATAATCCAATTCAAATTGAAGAATATTTCGAATTGTTGCGCCACGAAACCCGTAGATTGATTGATCGGCGTCGCCTACAACGCATAATTCAGCAGGTGCTAAGCCTTCTTGCGCGCTGCCAACAAGTTCCTTCACCAAAATATACTGAGCATGATTGGTATCTTGATATTCATCGACTAAAACGTGCTTGAAGCGTGAACGTAAACGAGCTTTTGCTTCTGGAAATTTCTGAATAACTTCAACAGTTTTTAAAATAAGGTCATCGAAATCCATAGCATTTGCTTGCTGCAATCTTCGTTGATAGACAGCATAAACATCTGCAACAACCTCTTCGAACTGGTTCTTGGTCGAGTTCACATAGTCATGTGGACCCATCAGCTCATTTTTTGCATTAGAAATAATTGATTGGAATTGGCGCGCTGGATAGCGTTTCGGATCCAAGTTAAGTTCTTTTGCAACAATAGTTATCAGTCGCAAGCTGTCAGCTGAATCATAAATACTAAATGCGTTGCCATATCCAAGTCGGACAGCTTCTTGTCTAAGCAATCGCACGCATGCAGAGTGAAATGTTGAGACCCACATAGATTTAGCAACAGGTCCGACTAAGGCCGCAACGCGATCTTTCATTTCGCCAGCAGCCTTGTTCGTAAATGTGATTGCTAAAATCTCATACGGTGCGACGCCACGACGAGCCATTAAATAAGCGATTCGTCGAGTTAGCACTCGAGTTTTTCCAGAACCAGCACCAGCTACTACAAGAAGTGGACCACCGCTATGAATAACAGCGACTTGCTGTTGCGGATTGAGCCCCTCTAGTAAGGCGTCGGTACTTTCCATGGCGGTGAGTCTATTAGGCTTACCGACATGGAACCGATTGCAGATAACGAAATCAAGCGCGTACTTGTTATTAACGCCCACCCTGATGATTCTGATTTCGGAGCATCCGGAACAATTGCACAGTGGGTAAAAAAAGGAATACAAGTGTCTTACGTGTTCTGTACAAATGGTGACCAAGGTGGCGAGGCATCAGGAATCGCGAAAGAAGATATGCCGCAAGTGCGTCAGCGCGAACAGCGTGAAGCTGGCGCTGTAATTGGCGTAACTGACATTACATTTTTAAATTATGTAGATGGCCATCTCGAAGCAACTATTGCACTTCGTAAAGATATTGTTCGCCAAATTCGTCGAGTACAACCGGATCGAATGGTCTGCCAAAGTCCTGAAAGAAATTGGGAAAGAATTGGTGCAAGCCATCCAGATCACCTCGCCGCAGGTGAAGCTGCCGTTCAGGCGGTATATCCAGATGCGCGAAACCCTTTTGCATTTACAGATCTCTTAGAAAAAGAAAAGTTAGAACCGTGGAAAGTACGCGAAGTATGGATGATGGGATTTTCAAACCCAGATCACTTCGTCGACGTTACTGACACTTTTGATTTGAAGATAAAGGCACTGCATGCTCACGCATCACAAACTTCACACAATCCAGATTTAGAAAAAATGGTGCGTGAATGGGGCGGACGCAATGCAGCCGCAGCAGGCTTTGCAGAAGGTAGACTTGCTGAAGCTTTTAAAATAATTAATACAAATTAATTAACTAAAACCTTTGAGATCGCAATAGTTTTTGCAGGTTTTCCATCTGGTGCGCCACCTACTGCGCCAGCTTTAGCGATTGCTTTGACAATATCTAAACCTGATGTGATGGTTCCCCAAATTGTGTAACTTGGAGCAAGTGTTGTGTTTGCATACACCAAGAAAAATTGGCTTCCATTTGTATTCGGTCCTGAGTTAGCCATTGCAACTGTGCCCGCTGGATAGTTATTGCTCTTATTGGCAGGCAAGTTTTCATCTGGGTACGTAAACTCCGGTCCGCCGCTACCTGTGGCTGTTGGATCTCCACATTGCAAAACAAATAATCCCTGAGTCGTTAGTCGGTGACAGAGTGAATTATCGTAGTAACCACCCTTTGCAAGGGCTGCGATAGATGTCATGGTAAATGGCGCCTTTGCGCCAACCGTGGTTATTACGATATTTCCGCAATTAGTTACAAGAGTAAATTTCTTTGGGAATTTCGTTAGGACTTTCTTAGGCGTAGCAATCTTCTTCGGTGTGTGACCAACAGCTTTGGTGGGCGTGCACTTAACCGCTGCAGCTTGTGCAGTTGGTACAAAGGTAATGGAAGTTATTGCAAAGATAATTCCAATACCTGCTGCTAGTTTTTTCTTCACTTTTACTCCCACTCGATTGTTGCTGGCGGCTTACTGGTTACATCTAACACGACTCGATTTACTTCGCGTACCTCATTAGTGATGCGTGTCGAAATCTTCTCAAGAACTTCATAGGGAATTCGTGACCAATCCGCAGTCATTGCATCTTCGCTAGATACTGGTCGCAAAACAATTGGGTGACCGTATGTACGTCCATCGCCCTGCACTCCGACGCTTCGAACATCAGCCAGCAAAATTACTGGGCACTGCCAAATATCTCTATCGAGTCCCGCAGCTTTTAACTCTTCACGTGCTATCGAATCTGCAGCGCGCAAAATTTCTAGACGATCACGAGTTACTTCTCCGATTATTCGGATGCCTAGTCCTGGGCCTGGAAATGGTTGGCGCCAGATGATTTCTTCTGGCAATCCTAATTCTTGACCGACATTTCGTACTTCGTCCTTAAAGAGTTCGCGCAAAGGTTCGACCAAACTGAATTTGAGATCATCAGGTAATCCACCGACGTTGTGATGCGACTTGATGTTTGCAGTTCCTGTTCCGCCGCCTGATTCAACGACATCTGGATACAGAGTTCCTTGAACCAAGAATTCAACTTCTCCACCACTTGCAATTTCACGAGCTGCTTTTTCAAATGATCTAATGAATTCGCGTCCGATAATTTTGCGCTTTGTTTCTGGATCGGTGACGCCTTTAAGCGCATCTAAGAATTGATCAACTGCGTCAATGACTACAAGATTTACGCCAGTTGAAGCGACGAAATCCCTTTGAACTTGTTCCGATTCACCACTACGCAATAAACCGTGATCAACAAAGACGCACGTCAGTTGCTTGCCAACTGCTTTTTGAATAATCGCTGCCGCAACTGCTGAATCGACCCCACCAGATAATCCGCAGATCACTCGCTTATCGCCAATTTGTTCACGAGCTTTTTCTATCTCCGTTTTAGCAATATTTGCAGTTGTCCAAGTTGTATTGCACTTAGCAATATTGACTAACCAATTCTTAAGAATTGCTTGACCATGTTCGGAGTGCAGAACTTCTGGATGAAACTGAACGCCAGAAAGTAGTGCGTTCGAACTTTCGAATGCTGCAATAGCTGTGTCACTCGTACTTGCAGTAACACTAAAACCACAAGGCGCTTCAGTAACTGCATCGCCGTGAGACATCCAAACTCTTTGCTCCGAAGGTAGAGAGTTAAATACTTTTGAGCCAGCCTTTACTTTTAGTTGTGTGCGACCGAACTCTGATTTACCAGTTTGGCTAACTACGCCACCAAGTGCTGCTGCCATGGCTTGAAACCCATAGCAAATACCGAAAATAGGAATGTTTAAAGCAAAGATTGCTGGATCAACTGAAGGCGCATTCTCCGCATACACACTGGATGGTCCTCCAGAGAGAATTATTGCTTCTGGATTTTTTGCACTCACTTGGGCAGCTGTAATTGATGATGGAACTATCTCTGAATAAATATCTACTTCACGGACTCGTCGTGCGATTAATTGTGCGTATTGCGCACCGAAATCAACGACTAGAACTCCGTGAGGATTAGGCACGGTGAATAAGAACTTCTACTCGCTGGAATGACTTCACATCTGAATAACCAGTTGTTGCCATCGCACGACGTAGTGCACCAAACAAATTCATTGAACCATCTGCTGCATGCGAAGGTCCAAGTAAAATTTCTTCAAGAGTTCCTGATGTACCAACTGCAACTCTTTCTCCACGTGGAAGTTCTGGGTGATGTGCTTCAGATCCCCAGTGCCACCCAAGTCCTGGTGCTTCTGTAGCTTTTGCAAGTGGTGAACCCATCATTACGGCATCGGCGCCACATGCAATTGCTTTAGCGATGTCGCCGCTTCGACCAACAGATCCATCTGCAATTACATGAACATAACGTCCGCCAGATTCATCTAAATATTCGCGACGTGCTGATGCAACTTCTGCGACAGCAGATGCCATAGGAACTTCGATTCCCAAAACTTTTCTGGTGGTGTGCGCTGAACCGCCACCGAATCCAACGAGCACACCCGCAGCACCTGCACGCATTAAGTGAAGTGCGCCAGTTGCAGTTGCAACTCCACCGACGATAACTGGAACATCGAGTTCGTAAATGAATTTCTTAAGGTTAAGTACTTCTGTTTCTGCGGCAACGTGTTCGGCGCTTACTGTTGTTCCGCGAATAACGAAAATGTCTACGCCGGCGTCGATTACTGCTTTATGTAATTCAGCAGTGCGTGCTGGTGAAAGAGATGCAGCAACTGTTACGCCAGCATCTCTAATAGTTTTAATTCGTTCTTTAATTAATTCTGGCTTAATTGGTGCGGTATAAATTTCCTGCATGCGCTTGGTTGCGTGCTTATCTGGCATCGATGCGATTTCGCCCAGCGGAATGCGTGGATCTTCATAACGAGTCCACAAACCTTCAAGGTTTAGAACACCTAATCCGCCGAGATTTCCAATAGCAATTGCTGTCTCCGGTGAGACCACTGAATCCATTGGTGCAGCCATCATTGGTAAATCAAACTTATATGCATCGATCTGCCAAGATGTAGAAACTTCTAGTGGGTCACGTGTGCGACGACTTGGAACTATTGCAATATCGTCAAAAGAATATGCCCGGCGGGCTCTCTTGCCGGGAGCCAATTCAATGTCGCTCATGATTTTCCCTTCGGTGACTTAGTTCTTCTGGTTAATTCTTTTGGGAATAATTAGGTGCATCTGCAACGTGCAGAACATCGTGTGGATGACTCTCTTGTAAGCCTGCTGATGTAATTTGAATCAATCGTCCTTCGCGGCGAAGTGTTTCAATATCTGGGGCTCCGGCATAACCCATTCCAGAACGTAATCCACCAACTAATTGATGAACAACTTCTGCTGCCGGACCGCTGTAAGCAACCTTTCCTTCGATGCCTTCTGGAACTAATTTATCTTCAGATAAAACGTCATCCTGCATGTAGCGATCTTTGGAATATGACTTCTTATCTCCGCGCGATTGCATTGCACCGAGTGAACCCATTCCGCGATACGCCTTGTATTTTCTTCCATCGATTTCTACTAATTCGCCGGGTGACTCATCGCAACCTGCAAGTAATGATCCGAGCATTACCGAATTTGCACCAGCAACAATTGCTTTGACTATGTCACCTGAATATTGCAATCCACCATCTGCAATAAGTGGAATGCCAGCTTTTTGACACGCCTTGCTTGCTTCCATGATTGCTGTAATTTGCGGAACACCAACACCTGCAACTACGCGCGTTGTGCAAATTGATCCTGGACCAACTCCAACTTTTACAGCATCAGCACCAGCGTTGATGAGTGCCTGAGCACCAGCACGAGTTGCAACATTTCCACCAATTACTTGTGTGGTGGGAGAGAATTTCTTAATGCGTGCAATTGCATCAAGAACGGCGCGATGATGACCATGTGCGGTGTCAACTACTACAACATCAACACCTGCTTCGATCAGTGCTTGTGCACGATTAAAACCATCATCGCCAACACCTACGGCGGCACCTGCAAGGCCAACGTTTTTCACTAATTTAACATGAGTCACTTGTTCATCGATTGGTAAATTTCTATGAATAATTCCGATGCCGCCAGCTTTTGCCATAGCAATCGCCATTGCAGATTCAGTGACAGTGTCCATCGCAGATGAAACTAACGGAACGGATAAAGAGATTGTGCGAGTAAGCCAAGTGCCCGTATTTACTTCGCTAGGAACAACTTCTGAGGCATCTGGAAGTAATAAAACATCATCGTATGTGAGGCCAAGCATTGCGATTTTTTCAGTATCGCTACTCATCGCTGTCCTCCTTCACTCTCGCATCTCTCGCGAAGGTGGAAGTCTATCGGTGGAATTAGGCTCCGATTGCCCGCGTAATTTCCTCACATGCGAAGTTCAAATCAGGGGTTTTCGTCATATTCGCGCAATCACTTTCACGCCATCCTGGTCCACCCAAAAGAATGCGTGGGGCAGGGCGGACAGCAGGTAGATTTCTGAAAAAGTTTGGATCCGCATTTTCAACTAATTGCGCCCATAAGAAAATCGCTGGCGGTGCGAACTTTTCAACCATCGCTTCAAGGGCTGCAAATGGGGTGCGGGCGCCAAGAAAATGGCACTCAATATTTCGTTCTGCAAGTGCTGCGGTCAAAGCATGAATTGCAAGTGAGTGCATCTCTTCACCAACAGATGCAACTAGGACCGGGCGTGGATTGATTGGCTTGTGAATCTTAGAGGAGCGTTCACGCAAAACTCTCTTGAGTGTTTCAGAGAAGAAATGCTCAATTTCAATACCTTCGCCAGTTTCTTCCCATGATTTTCCAAGCATGACGAGAACCGGAACAATTACTTCTTGCCAAGAGCGAATGACGCCGTGTTTTTCAATGTCGTTGCGCAACGTACTTTCAATAAAGTTTTTATCTAACGCATTGGCGGCGCTATGCAGAGCATCGATGACATCTGGTCGATCAGAAAACCCGCCAACGATTTTTTCCATTTTGATTGCACTCTTTGTACTGAGTGCTTTCTCAGCAGCCTCCGCTGGTGACATGCCGGCGATGATTAATCGGCGCATTGTTGTTAGCTTGGCTAGGTCTTCTGGGCAATATCGGCGGTGCGACCCGCTCTCATGATCGGTTGGTCCGATTCCATAACGACGAGCCCAGGTGCGAAGGGTTGCTGGGGCCACGCCCAGGCGTCTAGCCACTGCTGCAACGGTTAAGAGCTCTTCCACGGGCTAAGGGTGGCGTAATGCGACGCATATCACCACTTGGAATGCCCCTTTTCGGAAGAAATTGAGGGCAGATACTTGAACAACCTATGAAACGGTTGTATCTTTCACCTATGGCTGAAATTTCACGTTTACCTCAACCGATCGCAGATCATTGGGAGTGGCAGTACGAGGGTGCTTGCCGCACTATGCCTAGCGAGATGTTCTTCCATCCAGATGGAGAGCGCGGTCCCCGTAGACGCAATCGCGAGAACGCAGCAAAGGCTGTCTGTGCGAGCTGCCCTGTAATTCAACAGTGCCGCGCACACGCACTCGCCGTTCAGGAGCCATACGGAATTTGGGGCGGTCTCTCTGAAGATGATCGCTTGGCAATTATTGGAAATGAAAAACCATCTGAGGTTTATCACGCTTCTTAATTTAGATTTTAAATAACTAGGGTAAATAAAAAACCCCTTCGCATGACGCGAAGGGGTTTTTTATTTTTAATTAGTGTGAGTGTCCACCCGGACCATGTGAGTGTCCGTGACCACCAGCATCTGGTGCCTCATCTGCTGGACGTTCGTATACGACAGCTTCTGTCGTAATAAACATCGCAGCAATTGATGCAGCATTTGCAAGTGCCGAGCGAGTTACTTTCACTGGATCGATAACGCCATCTTTTGCAAGATCGCCGTAGACATCTGTTGCTGCGTTAAACCCTTCGTGTGCCTTCATGGCGCGAACCTTTGCAACTACAACGTAGCCTTCAAGGCCAGCATTTTCTGCAATCCAACGAAGTGGTTCATCGCAAGCTTTACGCACCAGACGCACGCCAACTGCTTTATCACCAGTGAATCCAAGATCGCCTTCAAGTGCATCGGCTGCATGTACTAGAGCAGCACCGCCACCGATAACGATTCCTTCTTCAACTGCTGCACGGGTAGCTGAAATAGCATCTTCAAGGCGGTGCTTCTTCTCCTTGAGTTCTACTTCGGTATGTGCACCAACTTTGATTACACAAACTCCGCCAGCAAGTTTTGCAACTCGCTCCTGTAGCTTGCCGCGATCCCATTCAGAATCCGTTGTTGCAAGTTCGTTACGAATCTCTTGCACACGAGCTGCAACAAGTTTCTTATCTCCAGCGCCATCCACGATTGTGGTTGCATCCTTTGAAATAACTATGCGGCGAGCTTTACCGAGTGAATCAATTCCGATTTGATCGAGCTTCATTCCAACTTCAGCAGAGATAACTGTTCCGCCAGTTAGAATTGCAATGTCTTCGAGCATCGCTTTGCGGCGATCTCCAAAGCCAGGTGCTTTTACTGCTGCTGAGGCGAATACGCCACGCATACGGTTTACGACCAGTGTAGAAAGTGCTTCACCTTCTACATCTTCGGCGATGATCAATAGTGGCTTCGATGCCTGTGCAATCTTTTCAAGAATTGGAAGCAAATCAGCGAGCGCTGAAATTTTGTTTCCTACGATTAAGACGTACGCATCTTCAAGGACAGCTTCCATACGATCTTGATCTGTAACAAAGTATGGAGATATGTAGCCCTTATCGAATTGCATACCTTCTGTGAATTCGAGTTCGAGTGCAGTTGTTGATGCTTCTTCAACTGTAATCACGCCATCTTTGCCGACCTTGTCCATCGCTTCTGCGATGAGATCTCCGATGGTGCGATCCTGCGCTGAAATAGTTGCGACGTCAGCAATTTGTGCCTTGTCATTGACAACAGTTGCATTTGCACGAAGACGTTCAGAAATTGCTATTACTGCCGCTTCAATTCCAAGTTTGAGATCCATTGGCTGTGCGCCAGCAGCAAGGTTACGAAGTCCTTCTTTAACCATTGCCTGGGCTAAAACAGTTGCAGTTGTTGTTCCATCACCAGCAACGTCGTTGGTCTTTGTGGCAACTTCTTTAACAAGCTGTGCACCCATGTTTTCGGCTGGGTCAGAGAGTTCGATTTCCTTAGCAATCGTCACGCCGTCATTTGTAATTGTTGGAGCGCCGTAGGACTTAGAGATAACTACGTTGCGACCCTTAGGTCCAAGAGTTACCTTGACGGTGTCAGCAAGAATGTTGACGCCACGCTCCATCGCACGACGAGCGTGCTCGTCGAAATCTAGAATCTTTCCCATTTACTTCTCGATAACAGCGAGAATGTCACGTGCAGATAGAACTAAGTACTCTTCATTGTTGTACTTAACTTCTGTTCCGCCGTACTTGCTATAAAGAACAACGTCGCCAACTTTGACATCCATAGGAACGCGAACACCATCATCAAAGCGACCTGGTCCGACAGCTACAACAGTGCCTTCTTGTGGCTTCTCTTTTGCTGTATCTGGAATTACAAGACCTGATGCAGTCGTTGTCTCTGCCTCATTGGCTTTAACGACAATACGATCTTCAAGCGGCTTAATGGCTACAGCCATGGGTATTACTCCTCTGTATCTCTATGTTCTAAACGAATGGGCCTGACGAGCCGCGAATTAGCAGACTCGACCCTTGAGTGCTAACGCCAAGAGTAGGGTGGCTATTCCCGGCAGGCAAATTAAAGGGTTAAACGCTTACAGAGGTAACGGCAAGGGTGGATGTAGCACTTAAATCAATGGCTGAAGGCGCTCGGCCGGCGCTGCTCATCAGGGATCCAAGGGCTGCAACCATTGCCCCATTATCGGTGCACAAAATTGGCGATGGGATGCGAAGGCGAATTCCGGCATCCGCACACCGCTGCTCGGCTAACTGGCGCAACCGTGAATTCGCTGCAACTCCCCCGGCAATCACAAGAGATTCGATCCCTGTTGCTTTGCATGCCGCTAAAGATTTTTGTAAAAGCACGTCAACAATTGCTTCTTGAAAAGACGCTGCAACATCTGCGCGTTTATATTGCGGTGTTGACTCTAAATATCTGGCAACTGCTGTCTTAAGACCTGAGAATGAAAAATCGTATGGACGTGTGCGCCAATCTTCTGCCTGAGTTAATCCGCGTGGAAAATTAATTGCGCCTCGGTCACCGCTTTTTGCTTCACCATCAACAGCTGGTCCACCAGGAAAACCTAATCCCATGACGCGTGCAATCTTGTCAAAAGCTTCACCAGCAGCATCATCCATTGTAGATCCTAATGAATTGATCGACGATGTGATGTCATCAATTTGAAGGATTGAGGAGTGCCCACCACTTACAAGTAATGCAATTGTTGGATCAATTGATTCGGAATGAGTTAAGTAATCAACACTTATGTGCGCAGCTAAATGATTGACACCATAGATTGGTTTATCCAGAGCAAGTGCAAGAGCTGTAGCTGTTGATGTTCCAACCAGGAGAGCACCAACTAAGCCTGGTCCTACAGTAACGGCAATTGCATCAATATCCTTCAGTGAGACTTTGGCACTTGCAAGTGCGCGATCGAGCGCAGGAATCATTGCCTCTAGGTGTGCTCTGCTCGCAATTTCTGGAACCACACCGCCAAAGCGTGCATGCTCTTGAACGCTTGATGCAATTTCATTTGCCAATAATGTGCGGCCTTGCACAATACCGATAGCAGTTTCATCACATGAGGTTTCGATTCCTAAAACTAACGGTTCGCTCATGGCAACTCTTTTCTCATGACATGAGCATCTAATCCCGGACCGTAGTAATTCTTACGCGTGTTAATAATCGAATAACCAAGAGATTCATACAGTGCGATTGCTGAAGAGTTGTTAACTCCAACTTCAAGCATCATCGACGGTGCCACTCGCATCTGCGACCACTTTTCCAGTGATTCCATAAAGTGCCGTGCAATCCCTTGCCTGCGTGCTTCGGGCAATACGGCAACTGTTAGAACATCAGCATCGACTCCGAATGAAACAACCATGACTCCTGCATAACCAACTATCTGTTTATCTGAATTCAGTGCCACAAGAAAATAACGCGTTTTAGGAATTCCGGAAAACTCTTCTTTGAATTGGCCCATCGACCAAGGTGAATCAGAAAATAGAGTGCGCTCCATCGAAACTAGAACTGGCAGATCCAATGGCATCGCTTCACGATAAGAAATTTGCATCATCGCTCCGAGGTTGGAACTGCATCGGGACGACGTAGATACATTGGTTGATCTACTGATGGCAGCGCAGCAAAAACTGAAACATCAGGATATGTAGCAACATCTGCTAAACCGTACTTATGTGCACCTTCGCCGACAAAGAGTTTTCCTTCAACTTCTGCTGGAAGATTTACATGCGGACCATTAACTCGTCTGCCATCTTTATATGAGGCCCAATAAATTTCTTTACGTCTAGCATCCGTAGCGGCAACATATTCAGGCGACGTACATACGATTGCATCCAGAGAACACACGCCACGCAATTCAATTTCTCTAGCCCAAGCAAATGCTTGCGCAAATGAAATACCGGCACGCAATCCTGTATATGGCCCTGGTCCCATTCCGACAATTACTTGCGAAATATTGTTTTCCTGCGCAAGAGCTTTTTTCACTAATCGCGGAACCGCTTCTGCGTGAGCTGTTGCCCCATCTTCATGCTCTGACCAAATAATTTTGTTATCTGAAATTAAACCAACAGAAGTTCTTGAAGTGGAAGTATCGATGACTAATTGTGCGCTCATACAGAAAAACCTGCCCAGCGTTCGCCCACGCAGTTAAATGAAACCCTGCGGATTTCATCGCTTCGATCAATAGTGATTTCTAAGCGTTGATCTGAGAGGCGAGCTGACTCTGCTCCGCCCCATTCAATAACTGTGACCGAATTTTCGCGATCCGAATCTAAATCCAGATCATCAAGAAACAAGGCGGCTTTACCTGAATCTAATAACCGATATACATCAACGTGAATTAAAGGCAGTACGCCTTTGTAGCTTTTTGAAATAACAAAGGTTGGCGATGTCACGCCTTCAATTCCTAATGACTTTGCAATGCCTTGAACTAATACAGTTTTACCGGCCCCTAGATCTCCGTTGAGCAAGATCAAATCTCCAGCAATTAATTGTACGCCAATTTTGGCGCCTAAATTGTGCATCTCTTCTGCACTGGAGATTTCCTTCATAATGAATACAGATTAGTAGATGAAAAGAAGAACGGGGGCCTGGTTACCCAGACCCCCGTTAACTACTTCTAGTAGTTCAGAATTTACTTCTGATCTGCCTTAAGAAGTGGCATTGAGAATTGACGATCAAAGAGAAGACCGTCCACCTTTGCTACTGCCTTTTCAACAGCAGCATCTGATGGAACAGAACCTGTCTTTGCAGCAGTTGCAGCTAACTTCGCTACAGCCATTGTTTGATCGTATGAGAACTGGCAGTGACCAGTTCCGCTTGGCCATGCAGTGCTGCTTGTATCAGGTGAACCAGTTGGCAAGAACTTGGTCCACTTGTCAGCAGTTACAACCCAGAGTGGCAAGAACTTCTTTGTGTTCTTGAGGTTCTTATTTACTAACCACTGTGAATTACCTGCAGGTGTAATCATGTCAGCTGTACCAGTCATTGTGATTGTTGGTACTAACGCCTTGCCCTTGTGAGCAACTTGAGCCTTGAGGCCGTTAAGTCCTTGATCACTTGCTGCAATGCGCTTTCCATATGGAGAGCTCAAGATTGTGAGCATCCCGTTGATTGCATCGTTGCCACTGAGTGCGACGTTAAAGCTTGCGCGCTCATCAGCAATTCGCTTTGCATAATCTGTTGCAGTGTTGTCATAGAACGCTCCGCCTACGCGACGTTCTAGATCAAGAGTTGCAAAGATTCCGAGTCCGGCTGCATAACCTGCGTTTTCAGCAATTCCGAGTGCAGGTGCGAGTGCAAGTGCAAAGGCAGTTTCTACTCCAGGAAATGATGAACCATCAAAGTGTTGGCTCTGAGTTGGAACTCCAGCCATCAAACCAACAAGTGTCAACGCACTACGGGCGGGAATCGCCTTGATAGTTGCTGGCATTGGTGATGTTGCCGGCCATGTCTTTGCGTTATCAGTTTCTAGAATTGTGCCGCCGATGTGACGAAGCACAGCAGCAACCTTTCCTAGATTCTGTGCAGCCTGTCCAACACCAGCTGGGCCATCGGCATAACCGCTGACTGTGATGCTTGGATCAAAGAATGTCTTCATACCCCAGAGAAGATCTCCGGCGTAAGTGAGTTCGGAACTTACATTTCCAGCAGCAGTACAAATTGGCGCTGCTGATTTGATTAGCTTAGGAAAACGCTCTGCAAGTGCTTGAGTAATAAAGCCACCCATTGATGCACCCCATGCGATTACACCCTTTGTGTCAGGAATTTCTGACTTAAGGATTCCGATGAGCTCAACGTTTGTCTTTACAGCAGAACCGACTGTCCAGCCTTGAGTTGCAAAGCTTGAACCAGCTACTGCATAACCTGCTGCAAGAAGTGATTCGATAACTTCTGGTGCGGGTCCAACTTCAGCGCTCATGTCGATGATGTAAGGAGTTGCACTTACAACACCAGCAGGAAGGTTTACCGCATAACGGTATCCGTGTGACCAGAGGTACACAGTTCCATTGAAGTTTTCAGTGTTTGTGCGATATTCATAATTCGCACCATCTGAAGTTTTGCCTGAGCAGACTTCAACAATAAGACTTCCTGATTGTTTTGCTTCACATGATGACGAAGCGTGCGCAGCAGGAGCAATTGCAACTACTGACATTGTTACGAGAGATGCTGCAACAGCAATTGCTGCGAAGCGTGATTTCTTCATAGTTAAGTTCCTCATGAGTTTGTTGGCAATCCGTTAGTAGGAAGTGGCGCACGTGAAATCGTTGCAGAGACAACTGGTCCCGAACCGGAGTCAGTTGTGTAAAGAACTCTCTTGCCATCGATTGGTTGTAGTGAACCTGTTGCTGAGTACTTACCAATCCAGTAGCCGGAGTAACCGACGTGTGAATTAGCTGAGTACTTAAGCGGTGTGAATCCAGCGCTTGCAAACTTTGAACCCTTAGTTTCGATCGCCTTGATAAGGCCAGCGCGCGTTGGGTTCTTGCCTGCTGCACGGAGTGCTTGAACTGTCAGCATTGCTGAATTCATGCCCTGAAGTACTGTGAGATCAAATGTTGATCCTGGTACGTACTTCGCATAGATGCTCTTGAAGAATGTTACGTATTCATCAGATGCATCAGATGGGTCTGGTGCAAAGCTTGTTCCAATTGCACCATTAAGAATTGCTAGTGGAACTCCACCAGCGCGAAGAGTATTTGAATCTCCACCAACTGAACCGAGCATCCAGCCAACTGTTGGACGGTATTGCAGACCTGCTGCTGCACCGAGAACTGCCGCTGATGTTGTGGTTGTTGCAAAGATGATTGCGATATCAACATTTGCTGGCTTTAGCTTTCCTGTAATCCAGCCCTGTGCAGCTGCCAATGTGTCAGCACCTGTTGGGAACTTGATTGTTACTTCTGGCTTTAGACCTGCAGTTGCAAAACCTGCAACAGCATCTAGACCGAAGTCATCATCTTGAACAATAAGTGCAACTTTTTTGCCCTTGTAATTATCATCGATGTACTTAGCCATGATTTTTGCTTCCATTACGTATGAAGGAAGCACAGCAAATGTTGTCTTGTACTTAGCTTTGTCAGCGAATCCGCTAAATCCTGTGTTCACAAATAAATCTGGAACGCCACGACCGCTGAGGTTGGCAGAACGAAGTGCTGCAAGGTGATTCGCAGTACCAAGTGCTCCAACGATCGCGAAAACTTTATCCTTCATGATCAGATCGTTTGTCGCCTTGACTGCCAGTGTTGGAACGTAAGCATCATCTTTTGAAATCAGATTGATCTTGCGTCCGTAAACTCCACCATTGTCATTGACGTGTGAGAAGTACGCTTTCATCGCGCCAGGAATTTTGCCGTAAACAGCTGCAACTTTTCCTGAGAGTGGCGATGTAATTCCAAGCTTAATTTCTGTGCTTGTGATTCCTGGTTGGCTCGCAGCTTGTGCTGGCATTGTTGATAACGCCATTGCTCCTGCTGCAATCACCGCAGAAGCAAACAGTGCTCGCTTCTTAGGAGTGTTTCTGATCATGTAAGTCCTTCCATCTAAGGAGTGTGAGGGTTTGTTTAGCCAGAGTGTGCTTTGCGCTTGTGACGCAGATGATGCAACTTTTCTCCCGGTCCATTCGGTGTGAATAGAACCGCAAGAATAAGTAGTGCACTCACCAACAACCCTGGCAAGGTCGAAGTGATTTTCAATGAGTCACCAAAACGGCTCGCAACCGAATCGGCAATCTCAGGGATAACCACCAAGATCACTGCCCCTAGCATCACACCTTTTAGGTCATAAATGCCAGAGACAACGGCGCCTGTCACCAGCGCAAATGAGAGAGATAGGGGGAAAGCCGAGGGCGAAACGGTGCTTATGGTCAAAACAAGCAGGGCTCCGGCCAATCCAGCCAGCCCAGAGCTCAAGGAGAAGGCCAAGACCTTCTGGCGGCCGGTATGAACTCCACAGAGCTGGGCGGCGACATCGTTGCTGCGAAGAGCGCGCCATGTGCGTCCATATTTAGAGTGCAGAATGTTTGCTAACCAAAACATCGTAATTAATGCAGCAAGAGTTGTAATCCAGAAGAACCATTTGTACTGAGAAAAACTCTCTCCCAAACTTG
>JACCDW010813643.1_pt1 | contig 24417 bp, 41 predicted proteins | sample 7449781 | NCBI WGS metagenome assembly JACCDW01 (sample SAMN15323449, study PRJNA562643) | freshwater metagenome | isolation source: river surface water | place: USA:Blue River Watershed | collected 2017-08-18
ATAATGATGGTTTGCGTTGGGATCAACTTATTGATGATGAATACTATGATGACGACTATGTAGATGAAGAATAAACCCCAAAGCCCCCTAGAATCCATAGGGGGATTAGAGAAATTATAAGTCATTTTCATCATAGGGCCCGATCTCGTCCCAACGCAAACCTTCATCATTAAGGATAGTTTTATCGGCTCCAGCATCTATAAGTATCTGAGCGATTTCTAATTCCCCATATTCTGCAGCTTTATGTAGAGGTGTATAGCCATCTTCATCTTGCATATTTAAATCCGCACCTGCAGCTGTAAGCATTTTTATAATTTTAGTTTGTTTATACCTTGCAGCCCAGTGCAGGGGTGTATAGCCATCTTCATCTTGCATATTTAAATCCGCACCTGCAACTATGAGCATCTTGGCAATTTCTTTATTTCCATTTCCTACAGCCAAGTGCAGAGGTACCTGATTCCATTTATCTTGCATATTTATATCTGCTCCAGCATCTATAAGCATCTGTGCGATTTCTTCACCATCAAATCTTGCATCGAAGTGAAGAGGTGTATTACCACTTTCATCCTGCACATTGACATCCGCCCCTGCGTCTATAAGCATCTTGGTGATTTTTTGATTTCCATGATATACACATATATGCAAAGGTGTCGAGCCATGATTCTCCTCATTCTTCCAATCCAGATTTGCTCCTAAAGCAACCAGGTCACTTACAAGGTTTAGGTTAGGCTCAGATTTCTTAATCTCCCTCACAATCATCTCAGCCTTTTTATTCGGTGGAATAATCATGAGTTCGTAGGGATCGTAGGAATCAAAGTCTTCAAAGAGTTTAAGGTATTTCATTCCGTAAAATAATTTTAGTGTATATATCAAATCCCCTAGGCAACTTTAACACCCCATATGGTTCAGGATACCCCTAAAAACCAAAAAACCCCCTAGGGATCCTAGAGGGGTTTTAAATTCAACCTAAACCCACCTCTCATAAATACTCCCCTACAGTTTTAAAAAACATTTGGAAACCTCACCACTTTTTATTATCTTTGTATTGTTATAGTTTATATTATTCATCGGGAACACAATTATGCCAATTCGTAAAGAATATGTATCATTTGAAGAAGCGAGATCATTTGCTCATACTAAGAACTTGCAAACTCAAAAAGAATGGGTTGCATTCTCTAAAAGCGGAGAGAAACCCCAGAATATCCCTGCAACTCCTAATTGGACATACAAGAATGTAGGTTGGCAAGGCTGGGGAGATTTCCTAGGAACGAATACCCTTGCAACATTTAATAGGGACTATGTTTCCTATGAAGAAGCAAGGGCATATGCACATTCCCTTGGATTTAAAGGCGTTGAAGAATGGCGTGCATACGCTAAACCAAAAGCATTGCCTCCACATATCCCTACGAATCCATATCAAACATATGTAGGTAAAGGTTGGGTAAGTTGGATAGATTTCCTAGGAACTGCTGAACTGAAAGCCAATAAGTATATTCCATTTGAAGAAGCAAGATCATTTGCTCGTACTAAAAACTTGAAAAGCCAAAAAGAATGGAAAGCATTTGTAAAAAGCGAAAGTATCCCCCAGAATATCCCTGCAACCCCTCAGCAATTTTATCTAGGCAAAGGTTGGAATGGCTGGTGGGATTTCCTAGGCATATCAGGTAGAATCAATAAATATGTTGATTTTGAAGAAGCTAGGACATATGTACATACCCTAAATCTTAAAACTATTGAAGAATGGGATACATTTTCTAAAAGCGAAAGAAAACCCCATAATATCCCTTATAGCCCTTATCAAGTTTATAGACATAAAGGATGGAATGGCTGGAAGGACTTCTTAGGAACTGCTGTATCAAAGTTTGTAGAAAGGGAAGAATGTTTAGAACTTCATTAATTTCAATGGTTTTGAAATAATCCTTGGAAATCTTGTAAGAATCTTGTATATTCTATAATTATAAGTTTAACAATATAAGATCAGTTTATGGCGACTCACTTATATTGATTGTAATAGCCATTTTTTGTATAGTATTATGAGTAAAAAAATTTATCAAGAGTTTACTTCTGCTAATATAATAGGAGTAACTTTAGAACACAATGGATTCCGAGGTGGAGATGCAGGACACGGTGGCTTTGTTAAAATAGTCATTGAAGATTTAGCATCTACCTCTATGGAAGTAAATGGTAATGAATGTGAAAGCCTAGAATTGGTAATTCGTGGTGATAGCGAAAGAGAAACATTCTTATCTGCACTGAAGATGATAGTTAAGGAACTAGAAGAAAATGCTTCTGTGTAATCTGATCTACTAATTCAAAACCCTCTAGAGATTCCTAGGGGGTTTTAGGTTTTATACACTAACTAAAGGAAATTCTTATGATTAACTATGATAATACATCCGAAGGATTTAAATCTCATGATCCTTATGAACTGATGATTATCCCACCGAATAAAAAGGCTGAAATGATTATGAAGGAGATTAAGAAATCTAAGCCAAACTTGAATCTTGTAAGTGACCTGATTGTCCTAGGAGCGAATCTGGAGTGGGAGGATGAGGATAACGAGGGTTTTGCACCTCTGCACTTGGCTGTAAAATTGGGGGGAGTAGAGACTGTAAGGATGCTTATAGGTGCTGGGGCGAATGTGAATGCACATAAATGGGGTTGGACACCTCTGCACTGGGCTGCAAGGCGTGGTGAAGTAGAAATCGCAAGAATTCTGATAGATGCTGGAGCGAATTTGGATTTGCAAGATGATAATGGTAATACACCTCTGCACTTGGCTGTGCTTAAGGGGCAAGTAGAGATTGTGAGGATGCTTATAGGGGCAAATGCGAATTTGAATGTGCAAGATAATGATGGTTGGACACCTCTGCACTTGGCTGCAAGGCGTGGGAGCATTGGGAATGTAGAGGTTACAAGAATCTTGATAGACGCAGGTGCTAGAAAGGATATACCAAACTATGAAGGTAAGCTCCCCTACGATCTTGCAGATACCTATGAACTTAAAAATTTATTAAAGTCATAAACCCTAAAGCCCCCTAGATTCCCTAGGGGGTTTTTGGTTTTTAGAGGTATCCTGAACCCAATAGGAGTTAAGATTTCCTATAGGGCTTTGATATATACACTAAAATTATTACACGGAATGAAATACCTAAGACTCTTTGAAGATTTTGATTCTTACGATCCCTATGAACTGATGATTATGTTTCCCAATAAAAAGGCTGAGATGATCATACAGGAGATTAAGAAATCTAAGCCAAACTTGAATCTTGTAAGTGACCTGATTGTCCTAGGGGCAAATCTCGATTGGCAGGATGAAGAGTATTTTAATAGGACAGCTCTGCACAGGACTGCAGGTCTTGGGCGAGTAGAAATTGCTAGGATGCTTATAGCTGCAAAGGCGGATTTGAATGTGCAAGATGAATGGAATCGGACACCTCTGCACATGGCTACAATAAATGGGGAAGTAGAAATTGTAAGGATGCTTATAGATGCAGGGGCGAATTTGAATGTGCAAGATAACGATGGTGAGACACCTCTGCATAGGGCTGCAATGCGTGGGGATGTAAAAATTGCAAGGATGCTTATAGATGCAAATGCGAATTTGAATGTGCAAGATGAAGATGGTCGTACACCTCTGCACTATGCTGCAAGACATAATAAAATTGAAATTGCTCAGATGCTTATAGATGCAGGGGCGAATATGGATTTGCAAGATGATAATGATGAGACACCTCTGCATAGGGCTGGAATGAATGGGAGAGTAGAGGTTGCACAGATGCTTATAGATGCAGGTGCGGATCAAACTATACTTAATGATGAGGGTTTGCGTTGGGATGAAGATGAAGAATGGGATGAAGATGAAGAATACTATGACGACTATGACGATGAAGGATAACCCTAAAGTCCCCCTAGAATCCTAGGGTTTTTGGTTTTTAGGGGTATCCTGAACCCTGTGGGATGTTAAAGTTGCCTAGGGGATTTGATATATACACTAAAATTATTTTACGGAATGAAATATATTAAACTTTTTGAGAACTTTGATTCGTATGATCCTTACGAACTGATGATTATCCCACCCAATAAAAAGGCTGAGATGATTAATGATGAGATTAGGAAGACTGAACCGAATCTAAATCTTATAAATGACCTGATTAGCCTAGGAGCGAATCTGAATTCGCCTGACCAATCGAATTGTACACCTCTGTACAAGGCCGCAGAGCTTGATAGAGTAGAGATTGTGAGGATGCTTATAGATGCAGGTGCGGATGTGGATTGGCGGGATGAAGATGGAGATTGGACACCTCTGCATATGGCTGCATATTATGGGCGAGTAAAAATTGCAAGGATGCTTATAGACGCAGGGGCGGATTTGAATGTGCAAGATGAAGATGGTTGGACACCTCTGCACACGACTGTATATTATGGTGCAGAAGAAGTTGCATGGATGCTTATAGACGCAGGGGCAAAATTGAATGTGCAATCTAATATCGGTTATACACCTCTGCATGTGGCTGCAGAGTATGGGTATGTAGAGATTGCACGGATGCTTATAGACGCAGGGGCGGATGAAACTATCCTCGATAATGATGGTTTGCGTTGGGATCAACTTATTGATGATGAATACTATGATGACGACTATGTAGATGAAGAATAAACCCCAAAGCCCCCTAGAATCCCTAGGGGTTTTTAAATTCAACCTGAACCCACCTCCCATAAATACTCCCTACAATTTTTAAAAAACATTTGGAAATCTCATCACTTTTTATTATCTTTGTATAAGTTTAATCACACACCATAAGGAATCAGGTTATGAATATGAATAGGCACATTTGGGAAGGTTGGACTCCCCAAGACTTTGTAAATGACTTAGAACCTATGTTCAACATGATTATGCAGAACAGATCACACACGAAACCTCTGGAAAAGGATGAACTAAAGACATGGCTCCAAGACAATCAACCGTATTACAAAAAGCATATTCCAGAAGTTTATCAATATTTTCTCAATAAAATGGAAGCAATGAAATGATTAGAAAGAAAACAAATCGCCCCCAAGTCATTGATTTGACAGGTCCACAAGGAAATGCTTATTTTCTTCTTGGAACAGCAAAATCCGCTGCTAAACAATTGGCACTTGATCCAGACGCAATTACAAAGGAAATGATGTCAGGTGATTATGAACACCTCCTTCAAGTTTTTGATAGACACTTTGGCGAATACTTTATTCTTGAACGATAAGGAACTATGCTATGAAAACCCTAAAACTCGAAATCATCATTGTCTCGATTATCTTTCTTATTGTTTCAATAAAAGCACTTTTTTGAACCCTCACAATTTTATCATATAGTAACGGAACAGAACCATGAAAGAAATAAAAATTCAAAATCTATTGAACATCTCACCAGAAGATACAATCAAAAGCCTACAGGATGTCCAGAAAGCCCTCTCACAGCCCTCAGAAGCCCCCAAACATGCAGAAGCGGACAGTGGGCACAAAATGATTGAAGACACCCTTAATCTGCTTAGAAATGGGGGATTCTGAAAGTCCTCAAGGGTTGTAGGAATCCCCAGGGATTCTTACATATCCTAGGGGATCTGAACCCATCGGGAGTTCCAAACCAATAAGGGATTCAAACCAATGAGGGATAGCCTGAAAAACTTTTTGAAAAAGAATTTGGAAATCTCAAAAAGTTTTATTATCTTTGTATAAGTTCAATCACACACTATAAGGAATCAGGATTATGAAAGTAATAAAACTAGAACCACAAGCAGTTTTAATCCAAGACCAAGATATAGAAGCTTGGTTAGATGTTTGGATTGAAGAAGAAGATGTCCAATGCGACTGGAACCAATATATCTTTCATACAAACAACTCAAAGGATATGGTACTCAAAAAATGGCAAGAAAATAACTTTGATATGGCATCTAGTTTGGCGATATATGCCCTAGAAACCGCAGGAATCATCAGACAAGCAGAAAATGGCAAATGGTACAATGTAGACGATTAAAGCCCCCCTAGGACTCCCTAGGGGTCTTTAAGAACCACTTAGGGACTCCTTAGATACCATAGGAGATCCTAGGGATTCTCAGGAAAATAAAAAAGATTTGGAAATCTCGAAAAGTTTTATTATCTTTGTATAAGTTCAACAATTAAGGAATACGATTATGAATATCTCAGAACGCAGGTGGACTATTGTAGAAATCAACAAAGGCACCAACAGGATTGTACGGAAACTTGAAAACCTATCAACGATTGAAGCAGAAATGGCTTATTTTAAGATCTCAATGACGAATCCAGTTAGAAGCGGATATAATGCTCTTAGTATGGAACCCTATCAATCTTAAAAAAGATTTGGAAATGTCGAAAAGTTTTATTATCTTTGTAACAAGTTAAACAATCACATAAGGAATCAGGATTATGGCAAAGCATTCAGGAATTAAAGCAATAACATTCTCAACAGAAAAACCCGCTAAAAAGGCCAAACCTACTTGCGTAAAAACTAGTTATCAAAAAGACCGTAGGCATGGGGAACAAACATCCCAAACTAAAATAGAAAAAACAGTTTCAGACCCAGTTGTATCTAAACCCAGTCCGATTATGAAAACGAAAAAAGAAGAAATTGTTTATGACGGTAAGACACGCCAAGAACTCATTGACGCAATTGTGGAAATAGATGTTGACAATATGGAACCTATTAGATTAGCAGATATTTTGGAATTTGGACATACTGGATATTCTTCATTAGATGATCAAGAACTTATTGAAGCTTACTCACATTATTTCGAATAAAAATAAAAAATCCCTTGCATATCTCACATTTTTTTATTATCTTTGTAACAAGTTAAACGAATAAGGAATCAGGATTATGGAAACAACTCAAAGAAAAACAGCATCTGAAATTCAGCAACAGCATGAATCACTTAAAAAAGAAGTTATACATGCAATCAAAAGCGTAATTGAAGAAAAAGAAATCAGAAACATTAGGCTTAATACAGGCAATTTTATTACAATTAGGTTTATAGATAAGTATTCCTATCTTCAAATAGTAGGAATTAATAAAGAAGATGTAGATACATTGGACCATTATGAATCTGAAGATAAACTCACATTTGAAGAACTTGACCTGACTAAATTGATTGAAATTTTGGATATGCTTGAAGGCGACATATCAGAAATCACAGACGATGAAGACGAAGAATAAAAAATCCCTTGCATATCTCACATTTTTTTATTATCTTTGTAACAAGTTAAACAATTAAGGAATCAGGAACATGCTAACGAAAAAGAAACTCAACAACATTCACACCCTTGAAGATCTTCAAGAAATTGGAAGGATCCTAGTAGATATAGGACACAGGGGAGGAAAGGTCGGTCTTTCTTCCGATATTGTATCAGAAGAACTGGATATCCCCTCGCACCTTTTACCCCGAATGATTGGCGCATATGTAAATTATTTAGGCGGTGGACTAAGAGGATCTATTCAGACCTCATCATATAGCTCAGAAATTGTAGGTAAGAAAAAAGAATTGCTCGATCTTTTACTTGAAGCTTGCGTCCGTGTTTATGAAGATATAGAAAACGAAAGCGGTTTGAATGACGAAGAATACGAAGATGGCGAAACAAATTGGGACACTTTGGCAACAAAGATGTCCAGACAAGCTGGAATTTCTTCAGCATATTAAAAAAAGATTTGGAAATGTCAGAAAGTTTTATTATCTTTGTAACAAGTTAAACGAATAAGGAATCAGGAATATGGGAAACACAGAAATGATCAAAGTCTTGGAAACCGAAGTTGCTAAAACACTTGAAAAACTGGATAAAATCCTAGCCTTGCTAGAAGCTCTGAAAGAAGAACAAGAAAAATCTGATAGCTCGAAAAATATAGATGATGGCTCCCAGATTATGCAGAATGATCTTATATTCACAAGTGCTGGTGAATTACTTAATACAGAAAAAGAAAAATAATCCTTGCATATCTCAAAAAGTTTTATTATCTTTGTAACAAGTTAAACAATCACATAAGGAATAAGGTTATGGAAACGAAAAAACAAAAACCGAAAAAGGTAAAGTTGTACAATTTTATGGATGATGATGGTTTTCTTTTTGTTAATCATGGAACTATGCAAGATGTTCGCAATCCAGGGGATTTTTTCCTCAGGTTAGAAGAACATATGGACTGGGATAAAGACCACGTTATCAAAAATTTCAAAAATGAAGAAGAATTTGAAAATTTGGTAACAAAAGCTGAAACTGATGATGAAGCACTCAAAGAACTTATTAAAAAAACTCATCAGCTTGGATGGAAACTTAAACTCGTTAGAACTATCACTATGACAACGAAAGAATTAGATTTGTACACATTCATTGACAACGATGAAGAAGTTCTAATTGATGCAGGAACTATGGAAGAAATTCGCGATTTTTTCTTTGAAAGACTTGATGAAGATTGGTATGAATATGAAATGGAAGAAGAAGAAGCAGAAGATTTGATGAAAAAGGCCGAAACAGATGACGAAGCACTCGAAGAACTGATCGAAATGACTTGGGGTGCAAGAATTGAACACCTCACGACTATCACTGAAAAGGATCTTAAATAATCCTTGCAAATCTCACAATTTTTTATTATCTTTGTAACAAGTTAAACATTCACATAAGGAATAAGGTTATGGCAAAGAAAAAGAAAGAAGTAAATTTGTACAATTTTATGGATTCTGATGGTTTTCTTTTTGTTGATCATGGAACTATGCAAGATGTTCGCTATCATCCAGGGGATTTTTTCCTCAGGTTAGAAGAACATATGGACTCGAATGAAGACCGCGTTATCAAAAATTTCGAAAATAAAGAAGAATTTGAAGAATTGGTAAACAAGGCTGAAGAAGATGATGAAGCACTCAAAGAACTTATTGAAAAAACTCATCAACTTGGATGGAAACTTGAACTCGTTAGAACTGTTACTGAAAAGGATCTTAAATAATCCTTGCAAATCTCACAATTTTTTATTATATTTGAATTAAACAAATCAAGGAACAACAGAATGGAAAAGAAAACGTATAACGGCTGGACAAACTACGCCACTTGGCGTGTAAGCCTAGAAATCCTTAGCGACTGGGAATCCAGTGTAGAAGCAAACCCAGAAGATTTTATAGAATTCGTAGAAAATGGCGAAATATCCAAAGAACACAAAATGGATATTGTTTACGATCTTTCAAAAGAACTCAAAAATGTCGTTGAAGAAATTATGGACTCTTATGATACCGATAGTCTCGTAAGAAGCTACGCAGATTCCTTTTTGTCAGATGTAAACTACTACGAAATTGCTGAACATAAATTTGAAGATGCTCAAGCCAAAATTATCGAACTTGCACAAGAACTAGAAGAAAATTAAAAGTTGGCCATTCATTGCTCTGTTCCCCTGATTCAAATATATGGATGATAGTAACACGGTTACTGTATCCCCTGACATGATCTATAAGGTTCTATTGTCCATATATTGTTTTTTTGAAAACCGACACAACTAATATAGAAATTATTGCATATCCCCTATTCCTTATGCTTGAAATATATGGGTGGTAATGGTACGGGTCTTGTCCCCCTAACATTCCCTAGAAGATCTTATCATCCATATATTTCCCTTTTTTGAAAAATTGTATCCTGTTCCTCGAAGTAAAGGCCGTCCGAACATCTGTAAAGATGGCCTGAACTTTGTCCTTGAACACCTTGAGTTCCTTGATCACCCTGATTCCCTTGGGCACCTTGAGTGCCCTCAGAGTTCCTTGATCACCCTGATTCCCTTGGGCACCTTGAGTGCCCTGAGTTCCCTGATTCCCTTGGGCACCTTGAGTGCCTTGAGTTTCCTGATTCCCTTGGGCACCCTGATTCCCTTGGGCACCTTGAGTGCCCTCAGAGTTCCTTGATCACCCTGATTCCCTTGGGCACCTTGAGTGCCTTGAGTGCCTTGAGTTCCTTGATCACCCTGATTCCCTTGAACACCTTGAGTTCCTTGATCACCCTGATTCCCTTGGGCACCTTGAGTGCCCTCAGAGTTCCTTGATCACCCTGATTCCCTTGGGCACCTTGAGTGCCTTGAGTTCCCTGATTCCCTTGGGCACCTTGAGTGCCCTCAGAGTTCCCTGATTCCCTTGGGCACCTTGAGTGTCCTGAGTTCCCTGATTCCCTTGGGCACCTTAGGTGTCCTTAGAGTTCCCTGATTCCCTTGGGCACCTTGAGTGCCCTGAGTTCCCTGATTCCCTTGGGCACCTTGAGTGTCCTGAGTTCCCTGATTCCCTTGGGCACCTTGAGTGTCCTCAGAGTTTGCCATAATTACATAAGGAATAAGCGTATGAAAAAATCTACTAGAAAAACAGAACCAGTTCCATTCTCCCCTATTTCTAGTTTTCAAATATCATTCCCGATTAAAGTTTCAAAAAAGAAACTATTTGTACCATTGAATGCATTGGTCAAACCTAAACCACGAACTTAAAGGAATACTAAAATGAATCTCAAATTGCTAAACAAAGAACTAAAAAAACACAAATCTGAAATGGCTAAAAAATTTTCTATGAAGAATGATCCTAGATTTGATGACTTATATCAAAATGCTTGGACGAATAATATAAATGAGGGGATTGAAAAAGTTGAACAAGAACTTGTAAGAATCTTAGAAGAAAACAGATCGTAACTGTTTTCTTTTTTTGAAACCAATAAGGGATTCAAACCTCTAGGGGATCCAAACCAATAAGGGATTGAACCCTGTGGGGGATCCAAACCTCTGGGGGATATTTCGAACACCAAAAAATTTAACCCAATAGGGTATAAAAATTTCAACACGAAGAAATTTAACACATATAGGGTATAAAAAATAATTCTTGCATATATCAAATTCTTTTATTATCTTTGCATCAGAATCAATAAGGAATAAAGATATGAATATGAAACAAGCACACGACAGCATTCGCTACTTCTGCATTAAGAAGAACATTGAAGTAGTCCCTAGCAATGTATGGTCATATGATCATACTGAAAGAACTATCACAGAAGTCTGGCGTGGAACCCCCACGAAGTCCTGGATTTATACAATGCTTCATGAACTCGGTCATGCTGTTAATCGCTCAAAGAAAAGTTTCTCTTATAGAAGCTGGAAACTTTCAGAACTTGGCGAAAGCGTAACTGCTGATAAGGTTGCAACAGTCCAGATCATGCGCGAAGAAATCGAAGCATGGGAAACAGGCTTGAAGATTGCAAAAGGACTTATGATTGAAATTGATCGAAAAGACTACGATAAATATGCTTCAAACTGTCTCTTAAAATATATGCGGGAACTCCCGAAGCAATTTGACAGCATGAAAGGACGCAAATAAGCCCCCTAGAATCCCCTAGGATCAACGAAAGCCCTCGCAGTAGCCCGAATGGTCGCGGGGGCGGTTGAGAACGCAAGGGAACGCAAGGGCGTGTGCGGTTGCGTGAGAACCCAAGCGGACGCAAGAACACCTAGGGACGCTAGGGAACGCAAGGGGTTCTCCAGAAAAAATAAAAAAAGATTTGGAAATCTGGAAAAGTTTTATTATCTTTGTAACAAGTTAATCAACCAATCAGGAATGGAACAATGCTTAATGAACTCAAAACCAAAAAGATCACAATGGCTACGGTCAAGTCATTTGTTAAACATGCTGATAAGATTTTCGTTGAACACAAAAGCAGTTTTGATGGAATGGTAGATTGCGTAATGCCAAACAAGGATTCAGACCTGTTTGAAATTTCAAAAGAAGAAGCACTAGGCACTCATAAAGGCGCATGGATTGTAGGTGGTAGTCGGGACTACTTTACATATCAAGAAATGGAAATCAAAAAACTCTTTGTAAATGTAGAAGGTAAGTTAGTCAATCTCCCAGTTAAATTTGTCGGAATCGAAATCTCGAATTCATGCGGTTCTGCTATACTATGGACAATACTCAAATAACCTAGGATCCCCAGGGATTCCTAGGGGATTCTCAGGAAAAATAAAAAAGATTTGGAAATCTGGAAAAGTTTTATTATCTTTGTAACAAGTTAAACGAATAAGGAATCAGGAATATGGAAAAGTCTAAAATGCACAAAGACAGAATGTCTATATCCAAACAAGAAGTAATCAATGATATAAAAACTGAATTGATTAGAAAAAATGCAGTAGAAGTATCTTTAGACAGAAAATTACAAGTTGAAGAACGGGTCGACCATTTTTCATTAGAAGTTGATATTATCGATATGTATGGAATTACACTTGTTAATCCATATAATGATGACCAAGAAGATATTTCCTTTGAAGATGCTCAAATACCTATACTGGTCTCTATCCTTGAAGAAATTGAAAACGATAGATTTGAAATAATTGAAAAACTTTCAACGGAATAAAATTTCCCTTGCAAATCTCACATTTTTTTATTATCTTTGTAACAAGTTAAACGAATAAGGAATCATAATTATGGAACTGCACAAAATTGAAACCTCAAGACTAATCAATGAACTATCCAGACGCGGTTATGGAATTAATCTGCTCTATGATAGGGAATCTGTTTTGATTGCTCTTATGGATTCCGAAGGAAAACCACCAGTTTTATCTTTGGAAGAACAAACAGAAATCCTAGAAAATGCAATTGATTCCGTAGTAAATGAAGTTGATTCACTTATGCAAGCAGCAATCGAAGAAGAATTTGAAAATTTGAAAAGAATCGCATGAATCCTAGGGGATTCTAAACGACTTTACCTATAAGGAATTATTTATGAAAAATACTAACTTTCAACCTCATGATCCATACGAACTGATGATCACGCCTCCGAATAAGCAAGCTGAAATGATCATTGAAGAAATTGAAAAAGATGAAAGTAACTTAAACCTCGTAAGTGATCTAATTGTTCTGGGAGCAAATGTAGGTTGGCAGAATGAATGCGGATTAACACTCTTAGATTTGGCGTTCAAATACAATAAAATTGAAATTGCCCAGAAGCTTATAGATGCAGGAGTGGGTGTCGGTAATTCATATTTAGATAATGAAGAAGAATGCGGATGGAGTCCTTTGCATATTGCTTCATTTAACAATCTATCCGAAGTTGCGAAGATGCTTGTAGGATTAGGTGTTGATGTAAATGCAAGATTACTTCATACCAAAGATACACCTTTACATATAGCAGTATTAAAAAACGATCCTGAAATCGCTAAGATCCTGATAGATGCGGGTGCAAGAAAGGATATTCAAAATACTTTTGGTAAAACCCCTTGCGACTTTGCAAAGACCGAAGAAATGAAAAATATCTTAGGTCTATAAAAAAGATTTGGAAATGTCAAAAAATTTTATTATGTTTGTAACAAGTTAAACAATCATTTAGGAATTGATTTATGAGAAAGAACGAAAAACTGCTTTTTGAAGCGGTTGAACTAAGCAATGCAGGAAAAATTGAAGAACTCATTAAACTCGGTGTTGATGTGAATGTGAGAAATTCTTCTGAACAAACGCCATTGCATTTGACAACTCAAGAGAATGGTGTATTGGTTACTAAACTTCTTTTAGATGCCATAGCGGATTTGAGAGAATGTGATAATTGGAAATCAAACCCAGCTGAATGGTCAACGATTGATCTTTTAGAACCTGTAAATTTGCTTATAGCCGCAGGGGCGGATGTAGATCCTCAAGACAATTGTGGTCTGACACCCTTACACTACGCAGCTTGGAATAATCGTTGGGGACATGCTGAACTGCTGATTGAATCTGGAGCAGACATAAATGCAAAAGACTTTGAACTTGAAACACCATTGCATAAAACGGCTAGTAATGATTCTTTTGATGTTGCCCAGATCCTTATAGATGCTGGAGCAGATTTGGATGTTCAGGATAATGTCGGTTGGACTGCGCTGCATACAGCGGTTGACTGGGATAATTTAGAAATCGCAGAACTTCTGATAGATGCTGGTGCAGATGTTGATGTGCGGGATAATGATGGTCGGACTGCTTTGCAACTTGTAAATGATGATCCCGATACATATAAAACTCTTAAAAATATGATTCGATCCAGTAAAACAAAAATCAAAGCATAATTTCAGTATGAAATGCCTTTAGAGTAACTTAAATATCTCTGGGGGTTCAGAAATGAATCCCCTTAAAATTTCTCTTGCATATCTCACATTTTTTTATTATCTTTGTAACAAGTTAAACGAATAAGGAATCAGGTTATGAAAAAGTACATCTCAACTAAAACCACATGGATTAGCACATCAGGATGGCGTGGATATGTCCAACCAATCAATGCTGTAGGTGGTGCCAACAACACAGGATCCTGGAGTGATTCTCCGTGTCCTTCAGATGTTTGTGAACGCGAAATCAAAGAATTTCGATCAATCCTCAGAAAGAATAAAATCGCAAGTCGCTTGAAAGTCTGCCAAAGTTCTAATGTATTCTGCGTCCGTGTTTATGTTCTGGTTCATCCAGATGATAAAGAAAAAGCACTCGAACTCGCTCAGGAACATAAAAAAAATACAACTTTATTTTATCCTTGTTAAAATTTCCCTTGCAAATCTCGAAAAGTTTTATTATCTTTGTAACAAGTTAAACAATCACATAAGGAATCAGGATTATGTTATATTATCCAATTAAAAGCCAAAAAGAAATTTTTGAAGATATTCAATATAAAATTGAAATGGATGGTATGGGACACGCTTTTGAATTTTCATGGGAAGAAATTGATGATCCCATATTTCATAAAAAACGTACAGACTATCTTAAAGCAGTTGAATCATTGAAAGGACATGTCGATTATAAATGTAAGCAATTGAATAGTACGAATGATTCAGATCCTTCATAAAATATAAAATTTCCCTTGCATATCTCGAAAAGTTTTATTATCTTTGTATCAAGTTAAACGAATAAGGAATTAGGTTATGAAAAACACAAAAATGATCAAAGCATTGGAAAACCTAATTGCTAATGCCCAAGCCCAGTTAGAATCCCTAAAAAAAGAAGAAGAAGGAACAACAAAACAACTAGAATTTTATCGTAGATTTGAACATCAAGAAGATATGGATGGTATCGAATATGCTGTTGGTTCTTCATGGGAAGAAATTGATGATCCCATATTTCATAAAAAATGTAAAGACTATCGTAACGCTGCTACTGGATTGAAAGAATATGTCTGGTCTAAAATTAAAGAATTGGAAAGTATGAATGATTCAAATCCTTCATAAAAACTAAAATTTCCCTTGCATATCTCGCACTTTTTTATTATCTTTGTATCAAGTTAAACAACCACATAAGGAATACGGTTATGACAAAGCAAGAATTTATGGAAACGCTGAATTTGGAATCTGTACGACAATCTACGATTCTTCGAAAAATGGAAGCTATTATATCTGCTAGATATGAAATGAAACTGGATATTTTTCCGAATGTTCATACAAACGATACATTTCGTATTGATGAATTCAAAAAACTATTGTCTCTATGTACAGATATAAATGCTCCAAATTTTGATAACATTCCAAAAAGAAGACTTTTAGAAACAGCAGTACATTATAATGACATAACAATCGCAAAAATTCTTATATCCACTGGGGCAGATGTCAAACTCCCAGTTATACTCAATCATTTCGAAGGAACAACATTACCAATTTTAGATCTGACTGTAAGTTTAAATGATACTGTACCTGGCTTAAAAGCATCTCTTAGAGAGAAACACATAAAATATGAAAGATATCCAATGGTTGAATTGCTGTTAGATGCAGGCGCAGAAATATCAGATGATATAAAAGTACATTTAGAAAAGATGTTTAAAGAAAAAACTAGAATAGAAGTTGAAGATCAATTGAAAAATATGCATAAAAACTAAAATTTCCCTTGCATATCTCGCACTTTTTTATTATCTTTGTATCAAGTTAAACAATCACATAAGGAATCATATTATGACTATCTCAAAAAATCTCCAAGTAATCAAAAATGGTATAGAAGAATGTTCAATTGAAGAACTGAATGACTTATTTGAAATTCTGCGTCACCAATTTAATGTAAAGGAAAATGAATTAAAAAATTCATTTAAGGTCGGAATGATATGTAAATGCTCAAATAGACCATCTACACTTTACAAGGTAATAAAAATCAATCCGAAATACATTCAATGTAAGGAAGTAGATTCAAATGGTAATGTTAAAAGCATACCAATAACTCACAATATCTCACCTGCTCTTTTAGAACCAGTTGGTAAGATAGTAGCAGATTCTACGGAAACAAAGAAAACGACACAATCAACTATAGAAGATTCTGACATTTCTATGGTTTATACACAAAAATTCCCAACTGATGATGACGATGACGACAATAACTGGCGGAAAAATCTCAATTATCTTGATGAAATTGATAAAATCCAGGAATCTAAAGGCGAAAGTTTATTGTATCGTTATTTCTTTGTAGATATTGCTGATGGTAAAGCATATTATCAGGTAATTGGTGTTACACCTAAAAATGTTACCATTAAACGATGCAGCGGTCTTTGTCCAGATGAATACTATGATGATGTTTTAGGTTATGATGAAAGAACCTTACCTAAAAAAACCATAGAACCTCTTGTTAAAAGAAGAATTGCACTTGAAAAATTCTATACTTCATCTACTTCATCTATTTCGTAAAAACTAAAATTTCCCTTGGAAATCTCGCACTTTTTTATTATCTTTGTATTACAACACTACTCACAAACCATAAGGAATACGGTTATGAAAACCAAAGAACAAATCATGATGGAAATGCTCACAGAAGCCGTCCGTCAAAACGACATGCAGAAAGTCAAAGGATTCCTCAAGCTCGGAATCAAAGATGCCAATCTGCTCCACATTGCAGCACAAAGCGATGAATCTATCCAAATCGCTAAAATGCTCATAGAAGAAGGCATGAATGTCAATGCCAGAAACTCAAGCGATCGCACACCCCTGCACGAAGCAGCTCGTTCCGAAAGCTTTAAAATGGCAGAAATGCTCATCGGTGCTGGCGCAAAACTCCACATCAAAAACAAAAACGGCCTGACACCTATGGATTACACAAAAAATCCAGAAATGAAAGAACTTCTGGCAAAAGCTGCTGAAAAGCAAGAAGCCAAAGCAAAGGCCGAAGAACAGAAAAGACAAAAGAAAGAAGCCGAAGCAAACGCAAAGGCTGAAGCCGAAGCCAAAAAACAAGCAGAAGCCGAAGCCAAGATCATGGCTGAAGTCGAAGCCGAACTCATGAAAGCCATGCAAGAAACTGCCTAACGCTCCCCAAGGGAGCTTAGGCTCCCCTAGGGATTCCTAGGAATCCTAAGAAATCCCTAGGAAATCTCAGACTTTATATTTTCTATACATTCACATAAGGAATCAGGAACATGGAAACGAAACAGCAAGTTTTGATTGATACATTTGTAGATCAAATTCTCTCCATCGATGGTAGAAGTAATTATGCATTTGACCAATCAAAATACAAGAAGGATATAAAGGCATTCTTCAAGATTGGAATTGACCCGAATATGTTTGTAGATGTAGATTTAAGTCATCGTTTTATTTCAGAATGTTTTACATATAACACCGATCGTTTGCCTCTAATACATACTGCTGTTGTTCAATGCAATTGGACATTAGTTGACGCTCTTTTAGAAGCTGGCGTATCAACAGATAGCCGCGATGACTTTGGTAGAACCCCTATTTTCTTTGCAAAGGATTATAGAAGTAATTCAAGTATTCCCTTTGAAATCAAAAGCATATTTAAGCATAAGCCAAGTCTTAATATCGCAGATTATAACGGCATGACACCCCTTATGTTTATGCTCGATAACTCGGATGCTTCTTCGGTAGGTCGCATCGCAATGGCTAAATGGCTCCTAGACGGAAGAACTCTTGAAGAAATTGGTAAACCAAATGAAATTCTTCATATTGTTATTGAAAATTTCAATACTCATGTATATGCAAAGGACGACTATTTCTATAGATTTAAAACAGGACCTTCATTGGTAAACATCGTCCGTAAAATTGTTGGATTAGGCATTGATCCTACCACATATAGTCCAAGCTTCGATTGCAATCTCTTGGAACATGTCGCTGCAATGATAAAACATGAAGAAGAAGCAGAAAGAAATGTTGATGGTTTAAAGGAAATCCAAGAAATCTTGCAATCTGCTGAAAAGGTTGCATTTAAAGCTCAAATCTTAGCCGAACTCAACCAAGCCAGAAAACAAGTCGCCTAAAGCTCCCAAGGGAGCTTAGGCTCCCCAAGGGATCCTAAGAAATCCCTTGCATATCTCAGGATCTTTTATTATCTTTGCAATACATTCATCATTCACATAAGGAATCAGGTCATGACGCAAGAACGATTGAACCAAGAAATGCAGAATTGCATCGTAGAAAATAATCTACGGGCTATTAAGCTCTTGCTTGAATTTGGTGCAAACCCCAATGCACAAACTCAAGCTGGTTGGACACTTTTGCACGATGCTGCAATGTATGGACGAATAGAAATCGCCCAGGCACTTATAGAAGCAGGCGCAGATCTCGATGCACAATTTTCGTCTTCAACAATTCATTCTGATAAAACGCCCATAGCGATAGCTAAGATGTATTGTCATGATGAAATGGTTGAAATGCTCAAGCAAGTCGCCTAACGCTCCCCAAGGGAGCTTAGGCTCCCCTAGGAAATCTCAGACTTTATATTTCTATACATTCACATAAGGAATCAGGAACATGGTACTCAACAAGTATGAAATCAAATTTGGTTTTAAAGTTTCAAATAACAAATTTGATACAAAAACTGTTATTGTAGAAGCACCTACACAAGGATCTGCCATAAATTTAGTTCTCAATGGTATATGGAAAGAAGTTTTCATCATTTCATGTAAACAAACAGATAAATCAGCAAAAGCAGATATTAGGGCTATGTGGGCTTAATTATAAATAGTCCAACATTCCCAAAACTCTTTCATAACCCCCTATTCCAAACCCCCTGGGGTGTCCTAGACATCCTAGGGGATTTTAAAAACCTTAAACGGAATACCATTATGTTTAATGATCCATCTCCTAAATACAATAAAGAAGTAACTGATTTACTCAAAAAACTTAAAGCTCTTAAATCCAGAATTAACCTAAATGGAGATTTTCTGCAAGTAACTGAAATCCAATCCAAAGAAACTCTCTGGATATCCACAAAGCATATAGTTACACTTAAAAATGAGTATATCGCTTCTTCTGAAAGCACAACAGTCAATTGTAAGATCAATGATACATTCATTATCAATAACATAAATGCAGAAGATCTTATCCTGTACATTAAAAATAAATTTATCATCACTGTTAAAAAAAGCTCAGACGAAGCGTAAATCCCCTAGGATCCTAAGAAATCCCTAGGAAAACTCAAGTAATTTTATTATCTTTGCAATACACATAAGGAATACAGTTATGACACAAGAAGAATTAAACCAAGAAATGAATAAAGCCATCCACGATGGAAATACACAAGCTATCGGTATCCTAGTCAAATTAGGAGTGGATCCTAATTTCAAATGCACAGGTATAGATAAGTTTTATAAAATCTACGACAGACCTTTACATGTTTCTGGTAAAGATCCATCAGTTGTAAAATTGCTCATAGAAGCAGGCGCAGATGTCAATGCAAAAAATGGTCTTAAATGGACACCTTTGGTATGCATTATATTAGATAGAAAAAATCATTTATATTCATATCATCTGTCTAAATCTGTAAAATTGCTCATAGACGCTGGGGCTAATCCCAATGAATATGGCCTAGATCCTCCTTTGCATATTGCAATAAAAGAAGATGTAAATTCCAGTATAGCATCAACACTTATAAATGCTGGTGCTGATCTGAATGTTCAGGACGACTATACAAAAAATACAGCATTGCATTATGCTGTTCTAAATAAAAATTCAAAAACCTATGTCCAAATGCTCATAGAAGCAGGTGCAGATATAACTCTGCGAAACAGAAATGGTCAAACCCCTATGGATCTAGTCAAAACTAAAACACTACGCACTTTCATTGAAAACCTTTTAAAACCCAAAGCCCTTGCATAACCCCCTATTCCCAAACCCCCTGGGGTGTCCTAGACATCCTGGGGGATTTTAAAAACCTTAATGCTAAAAGGCTCATAAATCGCCTTGGCTTAACGAAACACCTTAAAGACATACATTCTCTCATATATTTATTTTTCATTCACTATTGAGGATTTATCCATGCAATACTACCAAGTAAAAGTAGTAACAGAACTCGAAACCGAAGATGGCAAAACCAAAAAGATCACAAATGCCTATCTGGTGGAAGCAATGAGTTTCACAGAAGTCGAATCAATCATTAATGCAGAATACAGAAATGCTCCGCATCCATTCAGCATTAAATCAGTAGCAGAAACCAAAATCGAAAAGGTTCTCTACATCGAAGATTATAAACAAGCCCTAGGGATTGAGTAATCTTTGCATAAAAAAATACGCATTTGCATATTTTTATACGCAATCGCATATTTTAATACGCATTCTGGGATCAACCCCAGAACCTTGAGCATAACCCTATTCCGTTTGATGGGATGCACTCCTCCGTGTGTGTGTCCCATTTTTGTATCTAATCCAACTGAACCCATCCAGAGATACCTGAACCCCTAGGAGTTCTAAACCCTCCTACGGCTACATAAACCCCTAGATGATCCTGAACCCACCTACAGTTCCCATACAAACCTGAACCCCCTAGGAGATCCTATGAAACCAAAGGGGGATCGAAACCTTTAAGGGTTACAAACCAATGAGGGATTCAACCTAATTCAAGTTCTAATCCAATGAGAGATCCAAACTCTTAGGGGATCGAAACCCATAGGGGTTCAAGTCCTAAAGGGAATTGAACCCCCCACGAGTTCTAAACCGACCTACAACTGAACCCATCGGGAGTTCCAAACCCCCTACAGTTCCTCACAAACCTGAACCCTCTAGGAGATCCAACCCATCAGGAGTTCTTACAAAGATGATCTATGAAAGGATTGAATCCCCCATTGGGTTCATTTATTCCCCTAGGATTCCCTGGAATCCCCTAGGATTCCTTACAGTTCCCTTACAGCCTCTTGCATATTTACAACCCTCACAGGTCATAAGATCCCCTAGGGAATCTTACAATTCTTACAATATATTTGGATAGTAATCGTAATAGTAGTATATTGCAATGATGCAAATATAAATCACATAGTATAGTCTCTTTCTTAGAGAGCATATTACAAAGATAATCTGCAAGTAGGTCATGGTATTCTATCAGTAAGTTTCTATTCCCCAGAGACATCACTTGAATGAATATCCTAAATATGAAAAAAATAGTTCAACCATGACCAGATCAATATGTGTCCTTGCTTATAGGTCTAGCAGATTATCAAAACTGGTAGGATATGAGCTTTATTAAAGAGACTGTATATGTGTGTGTGCGGATGCGTGGGAACGCAAGGGAACGCAAGGGCGTGTGCGGTTGCGTGAGAACCCAAGCGAACCCAAGCGGACGCAAGAACACCTAGGGAACGCAAGGGCGTGTGCGGTTGCGTGAGAACCCAAGCGAATGCAAGAACACCTAGGGGACGCAAGGGAACGCAAGGGAACGCAAGGAGACGCAAGGGCGTGTGCGGTTGCGTGAGAACCCAAGCGAACCCAAGCGAACCCAAGCGGACGCAAGAACACCTAGGGGACGCTAGGGAACCCTGAACACAAAACACCTCAAAAACCTTGAAACCCAAAAAAAATTTCCCTGATTACCCTGAACTCCTTGGAAATGTCACAATTTTTTATTATCTTTGCATTAAGTTAAACAAGGATATAGTTATGAAACACAACATTGTAGCATTCGACACCGTTCAGATTCCCGAAAGTTTCTCACAAACCAGAAGAACAGGAATCCAAGAACTCGACACATTCCTCTCACTTCGTGGGGGACTTGTTCCTTCTATGTCTTATATGTTCACTGGCGAATCAGGTTCAGGTAAGACAACCATTTCAAACTACATTATGTCAGGCGTTTCAACCGAAACTAACCCAGCAGTTTTTATGTCCTTTGAAATGTCCAAAGAACAAACTAAATACCAATTCGAAGGAAAGGTCAATTTCTCCAATACTTTCATCGTAGATGAACTCAATGATGCTACACCTGAAGGCCTCCAGAATCTCCTAGATGCTGTAGGAACTCTCAACCCCTCAGTTCTTGTCATTGACTCATTGCAAATGGTCTCAGCCTTAATCTATGGCGACCCTACATCACAAAAAGGTCAATCAGAAATCGCAAAGCAAGTCATGAACTTCTCTAAGGAAACAGGTTGCCCCTCAATCATCATCGGTCAATGTAATAAAGATGGCGATTACTTAGGCCCTACATTCGTTAAACATATCCTAGATGCTCACTTGCACGCTTCTATCAATAAAAAGACACTCCAAAGAAATATCGTCTTTGAAAAAAACAGATTCGGTCAAGTAGGACAACCACTTTCTTACAAGTTCACAGAAAATGGATCAGTTCAGTTCTTCCAAGGAATCCAAAGCTCCAACGGGATCCTTACACAAGATTTCGCTTGGTTCAAAGCCCAAGAAACCCTTCAAGAACTCTTTGCTGACATCATCGCTTCTGAAATCAAAACTATGGTTAAACGCGGAATCAAAATTCCACAACTCAAATTCGATGGTAATAATACAGTAGAAACAGCAGATCCTAATTTCCACCCAGAAATGAATATCTGGATTCATTCTACCGAAGAAGCCCTAAATAGCACAGTTTTCATCAGTATCGAAGAATCTCGCAAACGATTCAATGAAGTCAGAATCAATCACCTAACTCAACAATTCGGAAACTATATTGACAGATTCCCTCAATTCAAGAAAATCACAGACCTGTTCTTTCTCGAATTCTTTGTCCTTATGGCTCAAGCAATCACAGGATCACAAAAAGAATCCCAAACATTCTTTAAAACCCTTGAAAGAATTATCAATAATCACGCTTAATAACGAGGGCATCCCCAGGGTGTCCTCCAATTTTTTATGAATGTAATCGAATATATAAAACCAAAATAATTGTATCACTATGAATAGGTATGTAAAAATGTACGAAATGTTCATTTTTTATGAATGTAATCGAATATATAAAACCAAAATAATTGTATCACTATGAATAGGTATGTAAAAATGTACGAAATGTTCAACAAAATCGAAGATATGGAAGGATCATCCGATATGTCTTCAAACTCAAGAAATGGCGAATCAACTACTATCTTTGATTCCCCTTCTATTTCAATCGCAGTTCCTCATACACATGAAGCAGCGTGCGAACTATCACAAGGTGCTAGATGGTGTACTGGACTCGCTGATAAGCAAGGTTCTAAATTCTTTGAACTCTATGATAAGCGTGGACCACTCTTTATTGTCCTAGATAAAGATACAGGTGACAAATTCCAAATGCATCTCGAAAGCAAACTGTTCCTTGATTCTAAGGATAGCCCAGTTGATGCTGAAGCATTCTTCAATGAATATCCAGAAGCTTCCGCTGCAATCATGGCATATGTTTTAGATAATGGAAGACCTAAAGGCCATTTCTAATCTAAAACTGTTAGATACCTCAAAGCTCCCTCTGGGAGCTTTTTTTATACCCCTTGCGCTCCCTTGCGTCCCCTAAGATCCTCTAGGATCCCTAAGAAATCCTCACAACCTCCCTAGTGAACTATGGGAGATTGAATTAACATAGACACTAAGATCCCCTAGGAATCCTAGGAGATTCCCCACCTTATAGATAATTACAATTTCTGAATGTATAAATATATCAGTGATAAGTAAAGCACCTTACAAAAATAAGAATGTGTGAGGGACTGTGAGTTTGTGAGGGAGCGTGAGGGACTGTGAGTTTGTGAGGGAGTGTGAGTTTGTGAGGGAGCGTGAGGATTGTGGGGGATTTCGCATAATAAAATACGCAAATATGTATTAAAATATGCAGATGTGTAGAAAAATACTCAATTGCATATTAAAATATGCAAATTCCGAACTCAAACTGTAAAATTCATCGGGGGATATATACAATCTTATTTTCTTTCGGTTTTGAGATTAAAAATTGTCTGTAATAATTTTTTATTTAGGTTGAATACAACAATGGCCTACAATATGAACGATTTAAAAAAATTTTTGGATATGTACATACATAGAAAAGAACCCCCACGAAGCACATTTGATGGTATTTTTGTAGAACAAAATAAGTGTATGTACGCCCTTGCGTCCCTTAGGATTCCTCACAGTTTTCACGATTCCCCACGCCTCTCACAATCCTCAAGTTACTTACTATCAGTCCCTTGCGTCCCTTAGGATTCCTCACAGTTTTCACGATTCCCCACGCCTCTCACAATCCTCAAGTTACTTACTATCAGTCCCTTGCG
>JACCDW011319325.1_pt1 | contig 24395 bp, 21 predicted proteins | sample 7449781 | NCBI WGS metagenome assembly JACCDW01 (sample SAMN15323449, study PRJNA562643) | freshwater metagenome | isolation source: river surface water | place: USA:Blue River Watershed | collected 2017-08-18
CTCGGATCAGGTTTTTACTAGACTGGCTTAATGCAATTAGTTTTTGCATATTCTCAGATGACATCCCAAATAAATTACAATTGATTTGATTATGGATATGGGAATACATATTTCTGCTAGGCTTTTCACCAGATGAGTAATACAAATCATGAATAGCTCTTTGCAAAGCTTTTGTTCTAGCTGAAACATCCCCTCGTACAGTAGGGGATACAACAGCAGATTTGAAAACTGGTAGCTTCGCTCTAGCTTCATCAGTCTTTCGCTGAAGTGCATCTACCTTTTCTTGTCCTTCAAGACTGCTTAAGTCGCCAAACTCACCAAATATTTCAAATACTTGAATTTTTAGTTGAGTAGAGAGATGCGTGCAATAATCAAGAAATAAATTATAACACAAAAAAGTGCTACCATTTCTACCCTTAGTGGCATGAACAAAACCATCTTCAAATTCTGGATTGAACTGTTTTAGGCGAACCATGTTTGTTGCATATAAAAAACCTTCAATGTTTTTGAAGTTATCAGATCCCTTGTTTTTAGTGAGATTGCTATTCTCCGACAACTTAGATTTAAAACCTTTTTTAAAAAGGTTTTTAGTTAAACCATTAATTTCATTAAGGAATTTGTCAGAACCATTTAAATTACTATACATTTGAAGCATTAGTTTTCTAGCAGAATCTGTTCTCAAATAAATATCGAGGGCTAAGGTTTCAGGCTTTCCAAAGTTATTCCAAACCTTAGTGGCATTAAAAAAAACTTTACCATTAAATTGGCACATCAAGATATCAACATCCCTGTTTTCACAGGAAAATTGCTCTTGTTTCATAAGAACCATGTTTGTCATGTAATCCTACTTTCACAAAAATTGTTTTCTACCGATTAAAAAAACAAAAATACACAAAAAATAACATTGACAAATAAAACATAGATTGATATTATGATTCTATGCTTACCTTTTACTGCGATTTTAGGTGGCTGTTTGAAAGCCTAGTGGGGGTAGTGAATCACTAGGCTTTTTTTATTCTGATGTTTGTATTTTAATACATATTTCACTTTGAATCAAATTTATCTAATTGAAATAAACATAAATCCCAAAACCAATTTCATGTATATCAAATTGGTTTCTACTAGTAATTGAGTACGAGTACCTCTTTGCTTTCGCCTCTTGTTGTATTATGGCTAGAATTTGAATAGTTTGCTTTAAGCTCAATAGTTCTATATTTTTTGATCCAATCTAAAAGTATTTCGTTTACTTTTCCTTTATGATGGGTTACATTTGATAGGGCAAAACGAATACCTTTATTGTGTATTTCATCTAAAAAAGCATATAGAGCTTCATCATCTTTGATTCCCCAGCCTTTAAATCCTCGGTTACCGTCATTATAAGAACCAGTTGTGATAAGATAAGGTGGATCACAATAAATCATATCTCTGTTATTCAAATGTGATATATCGAAATTATTAAAATCAGAAACTGAGAACAGGAAATTTGAAGCTTGAAGTTTTTGTACGAAAGCGATCAAATTGTTTTTCATTGGAAGCGAAAAACTACTATGGTTACGACCAAATGGATTATTATATTCATATTGGCTGTTGAATCTGAACTGGTAATTAAAAGAATAGCAAGCCAAAACATACATATCCAAAGGGTTATGTGTTTGGTTATAAAACTTTCTAAAAGCGAGGAATCCACTTTCATTTGTCTTAGATAAGCCATATTCTTGTATTCGATTTTCAATATGTGAGAGTATATCTTGGATTGAGTATGATTGGAACGCTTGAAATAGTTCGATAATCTTACTATTGATATCATTACATATCACTTTATTGGCGTCGATATTGATTGCAACATTCACCCCACCAGAAAACAAATCAACAAAAGTATTTATTTCTTTTGGGAAGTATGGAAGGATCTGAGGTAATAGTTTATATTTTCCACCAATATAGTTGAGTGGGCTTTTTAAATAATTGTTTTTCATAGGAGTTTGTGAACTACCTTTATCATGGTTTAGAGCGGTTCATGGTTTAGAATTCTGTGGCATCAAATTTGTGCTGAAATTTTCATTGCATAATCAATGAATAAATCTTCTGAAAGATATGTTCCACCACCTACACCTCTTTTGGTATAAACAAAAGGTTCTAGGATTTCATTGGGTAAACTTTGTTTATGGGTTTTAGTCAAATATGCACCAATATCCTGATGGATTGAAACTCGTCCGACGGCCGAGTTTGTTAAGTTATTGATTATATTGACATTTTCAGTGCAATCCGTTAATTCACTATATTTTTGAAAAAGGAATTTTTTGGTATCATCTAATCTCAGAAAGTCACAAATTCTTTCTGTTTCTTTACCACTGAAAGTCTGCCAAAGTTTAGTTGTATTGTAAAACTTTTTTCCATCCCTATAAACAATGTCAATGTTTGCATCTTTGCCACCATAGGATACGACAAAGTTAGAAATACTTGTGTCACTCATATTGAGCTCTATTTTTTCTGACCCCTGAAAAAAACAAATAAACTACAATTTCCTATTGACAGATAAAACATAAGATGATATTTCTATTCCTATGTCAACCTTTGGCGGGTAGCATACTTGAAAGCCTAGTGGGGTTCGTAAAATCACTAGGCTTTTTTATTCTGATGAAAGCATTTTAGTATATATTGAGTTTATAATCAAATTTATTAGGACAAATAAATATAAAATTCAAAAACTTACTTAATATTTGTTCTTAGTGTTATATGAAATATTATTTAGTTCTATGCCCATTATTGATCAATAATAAATCATCAGACAGATCAATATGTTTACCTACAGAATCATATGCGCATTGAAAAATATTCTTGATAGTTTCTTGGTTCATAATATCTAATGGATAGACAACAACAGAACCTGATTCTGTATCAAATCCAATTGCCTCAACAGGTTTGGATAGGAAGTTTTTGAACATTAGGCTGTTTATGGGAATCTTATGGATAGCAAAAGCTGAATTGGTATCTCCAGCATCTTTGCCTTGAATACAGCTTTGTTCATTGATACCTCGCTCTGCATAGAGTAAGGGATCATTTAGGAACTTGATACCTACTACTGAAGAAGCTTTGACACATAATGGTGTAGTGCTATCAATATTAGAGTGTAAATATAAATCTCTATCAGCATAAGCAATACTTACAACAGCTCCTTGTTGTTTATCACTTGAGATCAAGCCGATTCTCTTTGGAGCAATATATGCTCTCTCATTGATAGCTGTTGTAGAAGCATCTTTGCTAAAATATGCTTCACAATCCACACGATCAATAAGCTTGACATCTGGGATGATATTTGATTTTTGTGCGATGATAACTACAAGAACAAAAGTTCCTGTAATCACAATGAATTTTAATAATGTAAACAGCTTTTTTAGACTCTCAGTAAACACACTGAACTCCTTTTGGTTTGGTTATGAGAAGTTTTTGTTTTGTTTTTTTATACCTTATTTATAAATTTGTCAATATGAATTTTAAATGACTTAGGAATCGACTATCATATTTTGAAAGGATATTTATTCGGGCGTAGTTATAGCATTATGCAATCGTTTTTTGGCTATTTCAACATATTCATTATCAATCTCAATTCCAACAAAGCCTATTCCTAAACAGGATGCTGCCAATGCAGTTGTACCAGAACCCATAAAAGGATCAATAACCAAGTTATCTTCGTATTTCGGAACAGACATCTCAATTAGCATTTTTATTAAATCCAATGGTTTTACAGTGATGTGATCATTAAAATCATCAATTGAATCTCTCTTTATGTCCTCGATTATATTTGATTGAAATTTATCATTTACTTTCGCATGAAGCACACCAACTTTGTATTTGGTGAGAGTTTCAATATAGTTATTAGACAAAGGTTTCTGAACCAATGAAATTGCTTCCCATTCATTTCGGAGACAACTATGCCAACCATCCCATCTTTCAGAATCCTCTACCCCCATCTTCTGTAGTTTCTTGGTTACATTCAACCCCTTCGGAATGCCACTGTGTCTTCTCCATACAATTATATCTCTAGCATAAAAACCAACATTTTCAAGTCCAACTTGGACATGAGCAACGGTTCTAGTACTGTTAAATGTAAAAACATACGCACCTGGCTTCAGTATCCTATAGAGTTCATTACCCCATTCTTCAACCCATTTTAGGTATTCAACAATATTTTCTCGATTCTTTTTGTACCATCTTTCATTTCTCACTCCGCCTGCCAATCCACTACCGTATGGCATGTTCTTTACTAGCGTAGATGATTTTTGAACACGCTCAGTTCTTCTTTTTATTTCATCTTTATTCCATTTATGTCCTGCAAATTCATAGTTGTATGGTGGATCCGTTATACAAACAGCAATTGAATTGTCTGGTATCTCTTTCATAACTTCAATACAATCACCACAAATTATTCTGTTCAAAAATTCCAATTGAATTTCTCCTTTCAAGAAGAACATAGAATACAAGTAACAAATATTTTAGTCAAATCATTTATCATGTGTACAACTTGTATTCAAATATCAATCCTATGTGAACACAGGATTAGTGGATAGTACTATCATTTAAAAATTTTTTAATGTTACCTAAATTCCGAACAAATAAAAGACCAAATTTTGATTCATATATTAGATTAAAAAAGCCTAGTGGTATAGTTGCAGCCCCACTAGGCTTTCCCAACTTTCGTTGTATGTCAACAAAGCATAAGACAATATAATGATAGCAGATATAATGTAATGTTGTCAAATGATTTATTTTATTTACCCAAACCTCTGATTAGATTCCTGATGCTATCACGTTCCTGTTCTAGCCTAAATAGAGCTTCATCTCGTTCATCAGGGTTTTGGGATAAAATCCCTTTGTTGTCACAAGGCATCAATTGTTGGTACAAGTGTTCATAGCAAGGACTAGGTACTAATTCGATAGTACCATTTGAGCTTTTTTGTAATTCTCTAGGTAACAAATCTCTCATCTCCTTTGCAATCCATTGTAATGAATATAGTTTGTTGATCAAATCTGTTCGCAGCCCCAGAAGGTGAATATCAAAATCCTTGTGTTTCCAGGCGAGATAAGCACGAGTCATTGATTCAAATTTTAGAACAAAATCATTTGCTAAACGGCAAAAAATTGGGTTATCACAAGGATGTGTATCTTTTTTAGGGGCAGAATTCACTATGATTGGAATGATAGGCTTGATATCTAATGGAGATTCCACTGCATCTAAACCAGGGTCTGTGTCTTCATTTTCATCGAAACTTGTCAAAAATACTTCTTCTTGACGGATGGAACTCGTGATGCTATTAACAGGCTTGATGCTTGTCTTGCTGATATTGAGCGGAACTATTGGTGTGTTGTGGTTTTTTTTGTTTTTGTTTTTGTTTTTCTTACCCATGTTAAATCCCATATTAGAATCAAGTACTCATGTAATATACGACTCAATCTATATCTTTTATAGTAAAAAAATCAAGTAATTAGGTATTATAGATAATACATTAGCTCATTACTAGACTGTTGGACTTTAACCAACAACACCCAAAGGTATTTTGATGCATTAAAATAAGCCTGAGCAATGAGTTAATAATAGCTATAAATCAAAAAAGCCCAGTGTTTGTCTCGACCACTAGGCTTTCCCGATTGTCTTCAATGCCCCCAATAAAAGGCTCCTTTGAAAATAGCATAAGTAAATAAATATTGTCAATTTATTTTATAGTAATACATGAAATATTTTTGATATATTAGTACAATAACAAGAAAACAGCTTCCATTAAACAAGGTTAAATTATAGTGAAAAAGAATAATCAAACAAAGAACAGTAAAGCTTATTCCAACATGAGTAAGCAGGAAGCTAAAAGCTTAAGGGAATCATTAGCACAAAAAATAGAGTACCAGAAACAATGGGGGCAACCACCTAAGCCAAAAGTAATTTACCATGGTAGTCCTCAGGAAATACATGATTTTGTATTACAACCCCATTACTTAGCAGGCGATGATCCTGTTATATTTGGAACGCCCAATCGTACTTTGTCTATATGTTACTTAGCTCGTTGGTCGGATAGTGATTTCTATCAGTATACCGAGGGTAATGATGGAATAATATACCTAGACGAAAAGTACCCAAATGCGTTTGAGAAAGTATACAAAGGTAAAACTGGGTATTTATATGAGTTAGATCCCAGCACATTTGAGTGGGACTACCAACTTAGTAGATCGGAGTTCATATCTAGGCGAGAACCTATCGTCTTGAATTTTGAATTTATCAATGTATATGATGAATTACAAAAAGAGGCTAGATTAGGAAATCTAAAGATAAACAGATTTGAATCGCAAGGTAAAGTGATTGATAATCCTAAGAAAAAGGGTTTGTCTGCTGTAATTATCAAGGGTAATCCTTATTACACTAAATATGGGAGAGATGCTGATAAATACAAAAAATACTACAAAGATATAGCGTCATTACTTAGAGAAGCAGGTTATACTGATATTAGTTATGATGATGGCGAACCAGGTACAGAACCTAGGAAAGCTGATTTATGGCTAGGTCATAGTAGAGGAGCTGATAGGTTAAGGTTTGCTCCTAAAGGAACCAAGACGCTAAAAATAGATGATTATGAGGAAGGTGGGGAAAATTATAGTGATCTATTACTAGATAAAATGCATAGGCTTGGATATAATACAATAGGCGAATTCCCTGTTGAACAGAGACCAGAGCCAGGTGCTTGGCACTATACAATTACACAACGCTTAATAGATGCAATCAATTCAACAGTAAGAAAAACAAGGACAAATCCTATGATAGAAAAAAAACCAGAAGCTAAAAAAGCTTTCAAATCAAAAACAATATATGGGAATGTTGTGAGTTTGAAGGTAGCGGAATCATACTTAGGACAGATAAAACATGGTTATAATGAACTAATCAGGCAAAACTCTTTCGCATACAATGAATCTTGTAGCCGAAGAAGAGTTATTGACGGTTTTGGTAATAACCTACAAGATGTTGTTCAGGATGGAAATCAATTAAGAGTGAAGATATCTAAGAACAACATATCATTTGATATGCTTACTGTTGATCTGAGTAGAACGAAGTTGAATATCGATGCTTACCCTTACGACAGAGATGGGAAGAAAAAGATATATTATGCTACGATGAACGCTAATAACCCCAAAGTCAAAACTTGGGTATCAACAACTAAAGTCACTCAGGATTTGTATAACAGTATAATGCCGAATATATATAATCAACCGAGCGTTTCTACAGATTATGCGGTAGTAAAGAGTTTAAATGAAGCAGCAGAGTTTTGTAATAGGCTTAGTAAATTACATAAGCTAGAACCTTATTATGAGATAATACATGATGAATATAACGGTTATGATCTTTCAAAATTAATAATTAGAGATCATACCCTAAATGGATATCGCCTACTGAATGTTGATGAATGGTATTGGTTAGTTATACAATCACTACAACCTGATGCTTCTGATCCATCTAGTCCATTGCCAGAATCCTTCTCAAGATTTATGAACGTTTCTAAACAAACACCGAAAGTGGCAAGGAAACTTCCTCATTGCAATGGGTTATATGATATGCTCCCAGTCGGAGGAAAAGGAGAGATGATTGTTACAGGCTCAAATAAAGCATCAATCATGATGAAGAAAATATCCCTTTGGTCTGACTGGTATACATTTTGGGAGCATGAAATACTGAGTGATTATAAATCACCGAACATAGTTTCATCAGGCGTGAATGATCGAGTGTTTGTTAATTTTAGAATAGCTAGAAACTATTCACCACTCATAACTGAAATTGGCAAACATAACAAAAACATTAGTGATGAAATGTACGCCCGAGATTTCTTCAAGGGGTCTAACACAGTAAACCACTCAAATCAAGGTCAGCAAATAGGCACAGAACACGAAGATCGTTTCTCATCATTTGAAATAGAGTATGATTCTGATGAAGATGAATATGATATCAATTTTGATGATTGATATAAAATTGTTTTACATTGGTAAAAATTTTAGGGTTTTAATACAATTATATAGGACAGAGACATCTCTTAGTAAGTGAGCTTAGTGTAATGAAAAAGATATTTAAATCTAAAATTGAATTCAATGAGAATATCATCAGCAAGAAAGTTGCAGAGTTATACAACAGCTCAAAATATGCATATAGTGATTTTATTAGACGATCATTCATGAACACTAGTAATTCTTTCAATCAAAAAATCAGACAACACATAAGTCAGGGAATAGATACATACGATATAATTCAATCTGATGATCAATTAAGAATGAAATTGAGTGTAGGGGATATTCAATTTGATATGATTACAGTTGGGATAGAAACAATAATGCCACAGGATAAATTACCTGAACAAGCAGTTATTATAAGATCACCAAAGAGATACTTATGGGTGAGTGATACTAGAGTTACTCAAGATTTATATAATACCGTAATGTCGGGTTATGAGCAGAAATTCTCTAGCTCATCTAGTGATTATGCTCAAATAAAATCTGTATATGAAGCGGTTTTATTCTGTAATGCACTTAGTAGAGAACATGGCTTAACGCCGTACTACAAAGTGCGAAGGGATTATCACCATGGCTTGGAGGTAATTAATTTACATAAATCAGGATATAAGGCAAATGGTTACAGATTACTAGATGACATTGAATGGTATTGGCTTGCAGTACAATCAGTATGTCCAAACCAAGGCGAGATAACTGACTATTCCAGATACATGAATACAGATGTCAATAGAAAATCAAGTGTTATGCGACACATCCCACATCGAACAGGTATCTATGATCTGTATGGAATACAGGAAGAAGTATCTACTCGTAATGATTTAAGCCAAACGTCATTATTTGGAGGGCTTATTAATTTACTCACAATAAGGCAGAGTTTAGCTACATCTGGAAAAAGTGTCAGCTGGAATGATTTTTGGACTTATGATATATGGTATAGATACTCAAAGCCATCACGTATTTCGCTTTTGGAAGAAGAAAGAAAGTGGGTTAACTTTAGAATAGCAAGAGACTATGAGCCAATGTTTGTATGGGAAAAGATTAATGACCCAATTCAGATAGAAAGAACACAAGGTGAAAGTTTTTTCAACAAAAAAAACCAAGAACCTAATAGCGTCTCATCAAAAACCATCAATAAATATCGCAATGAATCAAAAGACAAACTACTTGAATCAAGCATAAACAAGCCTATTAATAAGAATCTGGATGATGAAGAACAATTGAGTGAATTCCGAGGTATGCTGACTGATTGGGCATCATCTAGACAGGAAGATGAACCGAAACATGATGATTCACTCAGTGATGACCAACTAGATGTATTCAGAAAGATGTTAACCAATTGGACATCATCTAGACAGGATAACAAAGATGATTGATGTTTTTTGTTTAACGGAAGGGTAGTGTAATATGAATAAAAAAATATTTCTAAAGAGCAATTTATTATATGGGAATCATCTGTCATTAGCTCTATATAATGTTGCAAACTTTGTTTTCTTAGACTATCAATCAAATTCCACTAAATCAGTCAAATGGCAGAGAATACTGCCTGACAGGAATGATTTGAACATTATTAGTCCTATCATTCAGAACAACACTATTAACAATATAGGATTTAGCATGATTGTTTGTCCTACAATATTTTTCAATAATTATGCTAATACAATTAAATTGAGTGGTTTTGCAATAGGTAAAACCGAAGTAACACAAAGACTATATCAATATATAATGGGGTCAAACCCAAGTTATCACAAGAACAAAGTTCAATCATTTATTGGTACAATTGATTATGGGTTAGATCTGGAACGTCCCGTAGAAAATATATCATGGTATGAGGCGATTCTATTTTGTAACAAGCTGAGCAAAATAAGTAACCTACAACCTTACTATAAAATAACAGACTTATTAGGACATGAGATAGATAATATATCACGAGACAAACTATTCCCTGTAAAAGGATCTGAAAGATTGATGATCCATATTCAAACCAATCAAGAAGCAAATGGTTACCGTCTACCTTCATCTAGTGAATGGTTATACGCAAAAAGTGCTGGTAGTTCTCATAAATGGGCGGGAACAGATAATGACACAGAGCTTAAGAATATTGCCTGGTATAGTGATAATTCCGACATGAGACCTCACAGGGTTGCAGAAAAGAAACCGAATGAATGGGGTATATATGATCTCAATGGTAATGTACTGGAATGGACTGGTACTAAGATAAAAATGTCCATGGGGGAAATCAATTATGAGATTGCAGGGGAGATAGCGTTTAATCAAGGCTTAAACAGCTATGGTCAAATAAAATACAAACCTCCAGCCTATTTTCAAAATGACATAGGGTTTCGGTTGGCTAGAAGTGTATTTCCTGATGAGTTTCATTTGTAAAACTATTAAAATTAAATGTATTATTTGTATATATTAGCCTATATTTATTATTTTTAGTATGAATGGAGAAAAGGGAATGAGTAAAAGACTGAGTCAAGATGATGCTGGGTTTCTGACTGAAAACTGGTCAATTATTCGTAAGAATATAAACAATATATTGAAAAATAAAATAAAAAGATCAGCAGATATTAGGCGGTTAGTACCGTTAGACTTTGAAAAAGATTTAGTAATTGGCTCTGGGATGTGGGGTGTTGTTATTGAACTACCTAATCTGAGTGAGATTATCATTAAACTCACAACAGATCCATTTGAATACCATTTAACAAACATTATTATTCAAGATAGTGTACTAAGTAAACATCCTGCTATACCCTACACACTAGGTTCAGCAGCTCTTAATATAAAAAACAAAGACTTTCCTCTATATTTGATTGTGCGAGAGAACCTACAGGTAGGTATCCCTCTGAATCAAACGAATCCTTTGAAGCGAATGGAGAAAATCCTAATAGAAGATTTTATATGGCCTGTTCAAGAGATAGAGAAAAATATAGCAAGTATTATGAACAAGCGAAATGGTAACCATCTAAGCCTTCTAGATATATCTCTGGTGCATAGTTTGGTAACTGGGGAAATGATTAACCAAATAACCAAAATAAAATCAAAAATACCTAAGCCTACGAAGAAATCAAAGTTCAATAATGTACTAGACCTACAAAAAAAGTTACTAGACCGTGGTATTGCGTTTGTTGATATCACAGAGAACAACTTAGGAACAAGGATACCAGGTGAATTGAGTAAAAAATTTAAAGATGTGGGTAGGCGAGATATGGTTAATGTTGTAGTGTCTGATTTAGGAATGGCGTACGGCACTCCAATATTTCTAAGTCCTGATATGGCTTACAAGGATTTAGATGAGATGATGGAGCATATATTGAGTATATTCGGCGATTATGGCGATGAGCAATCAACAAGACAAAACCCTTCATATTGTTTAATTGATAGTGTTATAGATAACTTAGTAGATAGTTGCCGAGTCGCCAATTCGAGTGTATCTAATGTTTTATTGAATAAAGATAGTGGTATTATTTTAGATCAAATTGTGTCTGGAATTATGGAGAGAGTACCTAAAAGCATTCCAGACAAGACACTTCTTAGTTTTTTGATAAAAAACAAACTGATATCAACACTCAAACACTGGATAGACCCTTTATGTGTGTTTGATTTGGATGACGATTGTATCTATGTTCGCTGCTATGTAGATTCTATTGATAGTAAATTTGCGAATTGTAGAATTAGCCAAGATTTGTCTCTGGATGATGAATCGCCAATAGGCCTGTTTGAAATTCCGTTTGGACTGGAGAGCACCCAGTTTTTACTAGATTTTTTTACAAAAAAACAATCCCAAGATAATCAGAATCAACAACAAAAAACCAACATTCCAACAAGTCTTATGATCATGCTAAATGGCATTGAGTTCTCTAATAAATAAAAAAAGGAAAAAATAATGAACATTCACCTTAATAACATAAATAAAAAATTCATTTATCCTAAAAAAAATAATGTTATGAACGATTGTTGTGAACATAACTTAATGTACCCATTAATAATAGAATCACAGAAAAGTCAATCAGGCAGGCGGATATTAGAAGTAGAAAGCACCACATTATTGACGGAAAAAAGCAATTTAATACCTTTTAGTGTTAATGGCATAGGGTTCAACATGATAGCTTGTGTAACAAATAAGCATAGAACCAAAGAATCTAAATCTAAAAACTTGAATAATTTCATGTTGGGAGAAACAGAAGTTACCCAGGAGTTATTTGAATCAATAATGGGGTTTAATTACTCGGCATTTGATAGTTCAAGTGGTTATGGGGACAGATCCAAACACCCAGTTGAAACTGTTTCATGGTATGATTGTATATCCTTTTGTAATAAGCTAAGTTGTTACTTCGACCTTGTTGCTTATTATGATATTACAGGAATAGAGAAGGGGGGTCGAAATGCTATCTATGGGTACATTGAGGGCGAAACTATAAAGAAAGCAGTTGTCAAAGAGAATCCAAAGGCAAATGGATTCAGGCTGCCATACGGAATTGAATGGTTATATGCTGCCAAAGCAGGAACTCAAAATCGGTATGCAGGTTTTGACAATGATAACGACTTATGGCGATTCTGTTGGGTAAAAATGTCGGCTAGAGACAAAACGCATCCTGTCGCCCAAAAACTGCCAAATGAATGGGGATTTTATGATATGAATGGTAATGTGAGAGAGTGGATATGGGATAATTATATTCCAGAGCCTACAGACTCCATAAATATAAATGACGAATATAAACACTGCCTTGGAGGAGGCTTGGATTCATTATCTAGCGAATTATCACTGGTTGTCGGTTCTGATTCTTTGTATGCTAAAGCTCCAGAAGGTAGATCTTTCAGTGTTGGATTTCGTATTGCTGCAAACTTCCAATAACTTGTTTTTCTTGATAATTTACAGGAAATTAATATATGATAAATGAATTGACATAAGGAGAACAAGTGAAAAATATATTATTCAAAAACTTGGTAATGAATGACTCAGTATCAACTCAAAAAACGCTTATTGGATTAAGAGAGCCAATCCTAGAGATTGAATACAGTTCTAGCCAAAAATCTGGAACTGGTAGAGAATCCAAGAGAACATTCTATCAGAATAATATAAATCTTGAGAATCGAAAAATAAAAACTTTTGATTACCAAGGAATCAATTTCAACATGATTGTTTGTCTACCAGGAGAAGTTAAATCAATTGCATCTGTTAATTATGATTCGAGCAAAAAATCTTATGTATTAACTATGAAAAGCCAAGAAGTAGATAAGGCGTTTATGTTAGGAGAAACTGAGGTTACTCAGGAATTATTTCAAGCGGTAATGGGGTACAATTATTCAAAATTTCAAGACAACCATGAGTTTATATGCAGGAAGCCTGTGGAGACAATAACTTGGTATGATTGTATAGATTTTTGTAACAGACTAAGTATCCTGATGGGACTCCGACCTTATTATAGCATGAAAAAGATAAAACGTGGTGGGCAAGATTCAATGCTTACGAAAGCCATGCCAAAATCCATACTTAAGGCTGTAGTTGCAGAAATACCCAATTCAAACGGATTTAGATTACCACGTGAGTCTGAATGGCAACTTGCCTATGCTGCTGGTAAAAGCAATCAATATGATGAGATAAATAATCCAGCTCTGTCGGAAGATATTGCGTGGTTTGGTTCTAATTCAGGAGATCAGACTCATCTAGTTGCCCAGAAAAAACCAAATGAAGCTGGGTTCTATGATATGAATGGTAATGTATGGGAGTGGTGTTGGGATGCGTCTAGTGCTGATAAAAACAAAAGAATTGCATTGGGAGGAGGTTATGATTCACCAATGACATCTATGATAGCCCCGAATTCGTTTGATATGAATATACGTATAGATTTTATAGGATTTCGTATTGCACTAGACTGATATTGTTTTACAATACATAATTGAAATCAAAAAGGATGTATAGACGTGAAAAATATATTGATAAAAAACTATCTCATGTGCAATAATAAATCCATAATTAAGATGCTAGATATATCTACCAATGGAAGCGTTACTATTCATATTCCATACGGGCGTAGTGAGGTGTATTACAATCGTTACTATGAGAGAGCTCAATCGAATTGTAATATAAAATTCAATCACTTAGAGCCAAATAGATTGATACGATTTGATTATAGAAACCTGTATTTCAACATGATACCATGCCCAAATAAGGATATAGCGATTGTTCTAAAAAAGAAGTTCGAAGATAGAGTTATATCTGATAAAACTGTATCATGGACAGAGATACATAAGGTAAAAAAACCTTTTATTCTGGCAGAAAAAGAAGTAACTCAAGAATTATTTGAATCTATAATGGGGTTCAATTATTCCAGATTCAAATGCCCAGAGAATCCAGTTGAAATGGTTTCTTGGTATGATTGTTTAGAATTCTGTAATAAATTAAGTGATTATTTTGGGTTGAATCGATACTATACAATTGAAGTATCCGAACTTGGCTCTAGAAATGCAGGTGATCAAGACCTAGTACAGTCTATTAGGGCAGCAAAAATCGAGGAGAACCAATTATCCAATGGATTTAGGTTGCCGTTGGATAGTGAATGGCAAGTGGCTGCAAAGGCAGATCTTAACGGGCTCTATTCAGGAGCGAAGTATGACACTGACTTAAATATGGTGGCTTGGAATGAAGATAATTCAAATAACCAAACACACCCAGTTGCTCAAAAGAAACCCAATGAATGGGGATTTTATGACATGAGTGGAAATGTGATGGAATGGTGTATGAATAAATATGATAATAGTGATAAGAGCCCTTTGGCTGAACGTGTTGTGCGTGGTGGAAGCTGGGCAGGTGTAGGTGCCATAAGTTCAGAAATACAAGGGGTTCAACCGTTTTGGCGAAAAGAAAACTTGGGGTTTCGTATTGCAAGAAACTTAACTTAGTCTATTTTGTTTTTTACCTTAAAGTGTTGGTAGTCTTCAAAACATATTGATAAGATTGAAGTGTTTACAGAAAGCAGGTTTAAGATAAATGAACAATATACTAATGAAAAATCATGTGATGAATAATAAGATGGCTGATGAAAAAGCTGTTATCGGCTTAAATAAACTGGTGTTGCAATTTAATCACCAAGAAAGCCAGTCTACAATATCTGGGCGTTCTGAGTATTATACCGAATATGTCAGTAATCCAACCTGGCCTTCTGTAAATTTAATACCTGTTCATAAAACCAAGCCAAACAGAGCAACAGTGAAGCCATTTTTGCTAGCAAAAACTGATGTAACCCAGGATTTATTTGAAGAGATAATGGGGTTTAATTATTCACAACAAAAAGGACCAAAAAATCCAGTTGAAACTGTTAGTTATTATGACTGTGTGGTTTTTTGTAACAGGCTGAGTATATCTTTTGGGTTTGATTGTTACTATGAAATTAAAAATGTAAAATTTTACGAATATGATGTTGATAGCGATTACCATCTATCTATTAGAAATGCAGATGTTAAAGAAATTCCAACTGCAAATGGATTCCGAATACCATCTGCAGATGAATTTAGTTTTGCCGTTAATGATGCAGAGGATAAGCAATTAACTTCTTACAGCTTTTGGGTGGACACAGGCAATAGAGCAGAAGATCAAGCGAATGCGGATGGGAAATACCAAGAGTATGTGAAAGACTTCAAAGAGTCATGTTTGGAACAGGATTGGGTCAGTGAGAATTCGGATGATCAAACCCATCCTGTATGTCAGAAAAAGCCAAACGATTTGGGTTTCTATGATCTAATTGGGAATGTTCGGAAATGGACTTCAAAAATCGTATTCTCCGAGATAGATGACGACAATGGAGAAGTTAAAATGTCACTAGATCTTTTTGGGTGCAGTTTCGATGATGATATTGAACAATGGTTACAACGTTCTCGCAAGGCTAATGACGCTGATGGGTTAAGTTATGCAGTAGGCTTCCGTGTTGCGAGGAATGTCGAGTAATTTTATCTGTTTTTTTGCTTATTAATAACATTAATGTATTATCAAATAAAAAAAGAGAGATGGATTAATGAATAATGTATCAATAAAAAGCAGTTTAATGAACAACGGATATTCTGATATAATAGATCTCATTGAACTGAACAAAAGTCTATGGGGCTATGAATACTATACTAGTCAATCAGTAAATCCAATTAGGTATAGTACCAATGAATTACAACGAATACGATTGATCCCTTTTGATTATAAGGGCATTAAATTCAACATGATTACTTGTCCAGCTGGTAGAAAAGTCAGTATTAACAAATGGGGAGAGCAAGAAATCAAAGAACCATTTATGTTGGGCGAAACTGAAGTAACTCAAGAGTTATTTAAGGCATTGATGGGGTTCAATTATTCTGAATCCGAAAATCCTAAAAATCCTGTTGAAAAAGTTACTTGGTATGATTGCCTAGATTTTTGTAATAGACTAAGCGATTACTTTGAATTTGATCATTATTACATATTACGTGATAAAGAATTCGTAAACAAGTATTACACTTTGTCTATTGAAACGGCAAAAATTACATTTAACGAGCGGGCAAAAGGGTTTAGGTTGCCAAAAGAATGGGAATGGCAAATTGCTGCCATGGCAGGAACCAATAACAAGTACGCAGGAGCTAATGATGATAAATTCCTGAAAAGAGTTGCTTGGTTCGAAGATAATTCTAATTACAAAATCCACCCAGTAGCCCAAAAGCTACCAAATGAGTGGGGGTTTTATGACATGAGTGGTAATTTGAATGAGTGGTGTGACAACGCAACAGATCCTGCTGAAAACAAAAATCACTTAGCATCTCGTATTTACCGTGGTGGCAGTTGCGATAAAAACGCTTTGTATTTATCATCAACAGGTCGAAATAGAGAGACTCCTAGCGAACGTTACAAATCTATCGGCTTCCGAATTGCAAAATCAATTTAATCCCAGTGTTACACATGGTTTATGAGTCTTTGTTAAGGAAAAATGCTTGGTTTATTGAAAAGTGTAATGTATTATCTATAAAAAAAATAAGGATCATTAAATGAAAAAATTATTAATGTATGATAAACATAGTATTGGAAAAGATATCAATAAAATGAACAAGAGTTTGTGGAATTGGGATTACTATAACAACCAATCAGTAAATCCAGATAGATGCAGGATCAGTGAATTGAGTCGGGTATTGATACCTTTTGAATATAATGGTATTAAATTCAACATGATTGTTTGTCCATCGGGGGGAGAATTTAAAATTAAAGGATATGGGGAACAAAAGATCAAAGAGCCTTTTATGCTGGGTGAGACTGAGATAACTCAAGAGTTATTTGAATCTGTAATGGATTTCAATAATTCTAGATTCAAAGATCCTGATAATCCAGTTGAGGAAGTTACTTGGTATGATTGCCTAGATTTTTGTAATAAATTAAGTGATTATTTTGGGTTGGAACGTTACTATTCTTTACTTAGTAAAGAATTTACGAATGCAAACTCCCCTTTATCTATTGAGCACGCAACACCTATATTTAATGAAAATGCAAATGGATTTCGTCTGCCAAAAGAATGGGAATGGCAAATTGCTGCCACGGCAGGAGTAGACGACAAATATTCTGGTATTGAAAGCGATGGGGATCTTCAAAAATTTGCTTGGACTAAAGAAAACTCTGAACTTAGATCCCACCCAGTAGCTCAAAAGCTACCAAACGAATGGGGTTTTTATGATATGATTGGCAATGTGGATGAATGGTGTGAAAATACACGAAGTCCTAACGAATATAATGTTCCTTCATCGCCTCGTATTTATCGTGGTGGTGGTTGGTTCACCGACGCTTTTAATTCGCATGCTTCGAATCGTTTCTTAGGAGATCCAAACGATCGATACGACAATCGAGGCTTCCGAATTGCAAAATCAATGTAATCCCATGAACAAATAGACAATTGGCCCCCAGTCCAAAAGAAAAAACAAGAATGATTTCTGCGATAGCTTAGAAATCTTCTTTGTTTTTTTTGGTTGTATTTTGTTTTGATCTTTGGTGTTTTTAATGTATCATTGATAGAAAACCAAGGATTGTTAAATGAAAAATGTATTAATGTATAAAAAAGATGGTATTGGGAAATCTATCATAGACTTGAGCAAGAGTTTATTGAATTGTGATTACTATACTAACCAATCAGTGGTTCCAAATGGTAGGTATAGGAATTCAAGTTTGAACCCAATAAGATTGATACCTTTTGACTACAAAGGAATCAAATTCAACATGATCACTTGTCCAGCAGGTGGAAAAGTTAATGTTGAAAATATGAAACAACAGGTTAATTTTAAAATTTGGGGAGAACAACAAATCAAAGAGCCATTCATGCTAGGGGAAACAGAAGTAACTCAAGAGTTGTTTGGAGCAGTAATGTACTTCAACGATTCAAAAACCGTCGATTATAAGTGTCCTGTTCAAAACGTTACTTGGTTTGATTGCCTAGAATTTTGTAATAGATTAAGCGAATACTTTGGTCTAGATCGTTGCTATAAATTGAGCGATAAAGTTATTTCAGGATTTTCTATTGAAGAGGCAAATGTTACATTTAACGAGCGAGCAAATGGATTTCGTTTACCAAAAGAATGGGAATGGCAAATTGCAGCCATGGCTGGAACCAATAATATGTATGCTGGAGCTAACGATGATGAGTTTCTGAAAAGAGTTGCCTGGTTCAAAGATAATTCCAAAGGATATTCCGAAGACCCTCCAGAAACTTATTATGATTATCCAGAATACCCGACAGACCGTTTTGACTACGAGTCTGAAGATAGTCATGACCACGATTCCGAAGATAGTCATGACTACGATTCCGAAGATAACCATGACTATAATTCCGAAGATGACCATGACTACGATTCCGACTACGATTCCGAAGATAACCATGACTACGATTCCGACTACGATTCCGACTACGATTCCGACTACGATTCCGACTACAATCCCGAAGATAATACTGTCCCCCCGACATATTTTGACTACCAGCCACATCGAGTAGCTAAAAAACTGCCAAATGAATGGGGATTTTATGATATGAGTGGTAATGTAATGGAGTGGTGCGAAAATTCACGAGTCCCTGAGGATAACAATAATCATGAAGTCGATCGTGTCCTACGTGGAGGTTGTTTTCGCAGCACTGCTGCGGGAGTCGGCACGGCAGTACGATACTTCGGCTACGATTCCGTAAAATTGAAATCCCACGGCTTCCGTATTGCAAAATCAATTTAGTTCATGTATTACTATGTTTGTGAGTCTTTGTTAAGAGGAAATCGATTGGCTTTTTGATGTGTATAATGTATCATTGAAAACAAAAACAAGGATCAGTAAATGAAAAATGTATTAATGTATGACAAACATAGTATTGGGAAACCTATCATAGAATTGAACGAAAGATCGTGGGACTATGAATATCATACTAGCCAATCAGTGCTTCCAAATAGCAGATATGGAGTTAGTGATTCAAGTTTGAACCCAATACGATTGATACCTTTTGATTATAAGGGAATCAAATTTAACATGCTCACTTGTCCAGCAGGTGGAAAAGTTGATGTTGAAGATTGGGGATCACAAGAAATCAAAGAGCCATTTATGTTGGGGGAAACAGAAGTAACACAAGAGTTATTTGAAGCAGTAATGGGGTTCAATTATTCAGATTTCAAAAAATCTAATAAAAATCCAGTTGAGAATGTTACTTGGTTTGATTGTTTAGAGTTTTGTAATAGATTAAGTGATTACTTTGATCTAGATCATTGTTATCTATTGAGAGATAAGAAGTTTACCAGTAGCTATTACCCTTTATCTATTCAAGAAACAGAGTTTACTTTTATTGAAGGTGCGAATGGATTTCGCCTACCAAAAGAGTGGGAGTGGCAGATTGCTGCTATGGCAGGAACCAATAATCAATATGCTGGTGCAAATGATGATGAATCATTGAAAAGAGTTGCTTGGTTTGGTGAAAATTCTGGAGACAAAACACATCCAGTAGCTCAGAAGATGCCAAATGAATGGGGGCTTTATGATATGAGCGGCAATCTATGGGAATTGTGCGAAAACTCAGATGATTTTTACAGCAACGACGCCCCTTCAGCCAATCGTGCCACTCGTGGTGGTGATTGGAGCAACGGAGCCTCGGGTTTTCGCTCAGCGATTCGGAACACCAATCCATCTAACTTTCGTATCGCCTTTGTCGGTTTTCGTGTTGCAAGATCAATATAATCCCCTGAACAACTAGACACCTGACCCCATGTCCAAAAAACAAGAATGATTTCTGCGATAGCATAGAAATCTTCTCTGTTTTTTTGGTGGTGTTTGTTTTGATCTTTGGTATTTTTAATGTATCATTGAAAACAAAACCAAGGAGCAGTAAGTGAAAAATGTATTAATGTATGACAAACATAGTATTGGAAAACCTATCATAGAATTGAACGAAAGATCGTGGGGGTATGATTACTATACTAGCCAATCAGTGGTTCCAAATGGTAGACATAGGGATTCAAGTCTGAACCCAATAAGATTGACACCTTTTGACTATAAAGGAATCAAATTCAACATGATTACTTGTCTAGCAGGTGGAGTAGTTGATATTAAATATTGGGGATCACAAAAAATCAAAGAGCCATTTATGTTGGGCGAAACTGAGGTAACTCAGGAGTTATTTGAAATGGTGATGGGTTTCAATTATTCACATTACAATTACTCTAATAAAAACCCTGTTGAGCGAGTTAGTTGGTATGATTGCCTAGAATTCTGTAATGAATTAAGCAATTACTTTGGTTTGGGTTGTTGTTATATGTTGAGAGATAAGATTTTTTCCAATAGTTATCCTTTATCTATTAAGGAAGCGAAACCTATATTTATCGAAGGGGCGAATGGATTTCGATTACCAAAAGAGTGGGAGTGGCAAATTGCTGCTATGGCAGGAACAAATAATCTATACGCAGGAGCAAATGATAATGAGTCATTGAAAAGAGTTGCTTGGTTTCAAAAGAATTCTGGCAAAGAAACACATCCTGTAGCTCAAAAACTACCCAATGAATGGGGTTTTTATGATATGAGTGGTAATGTATCAGAGTGGTGTGAGAATTTGTATGAACTCGACGAGAATGAAGACCATTCACCCCTTCATGTCTATCGTGGAGGATATTCGAACCATGGCGCGTCGAATTTGTGTGTAGCGAAACGACACGAAGATGCTCCTAGTGTTTGCTATAGTTCTGTCGGATTTCGTATTGCAAGGATGATCTAGTTCTCATTATTACTGGGGCTTTGCATCATTGTTCAGGAGAATGTTTTGTTTTTTAATGTATATAATGTATCATTGAAAACAAAAACAAGGATCAGTAAATGAAAAATGTATTAATGAAAAACCACATAATGAATGACACAAGGGCTGATGAAAAAGCTCTTATTGGATTAGATGAATTTGCTTTGAGTTACAACTACCAAATTAGTAGATCAATAACAGAACAAAGGACTTCATATGATAATTCCTGTGTGAACAAGAATTATTACAATAAAACTTTTAAGCCATTTGATCTGGCAAATCTCAGTTACAAGACTATTGAATTTAACATGATCACCTGTCTAACGGGTATGGGGATTAATATTGACAATTGGGGCTTGCAAGAAATCAAAGAGCCTTTTATGTTGGGGGAAACTGAAGTGACTCAAGAATTATTTGAAGCTGTAATGGGGTTCAATTATTCAAATTTCAAGGACTCTAATAAAACCCCTGTCGAGCAAGTTAGTTGGTATGATTGTTTAGAGTTTTGTAATAGATTAAGTGATTACTTTGGTTTAGATCGTTGTTATATATTGAATAACAAGGAGTATACCAATAGCGACTACCCTTTATCTATTCAAGAAACAGAGTTTACTTTTATTGAAGGTGCAAATGGATTTCGCCTACCAAAAGAGTGGGAATGGCAGATCGCTGCTATGGCAGGAACCAATAATCAATATGCAGGTGCAAATGATGATGAATCATTGAAAAGAGTTGCTTGGTTTAAAGATAATTCTGGATCCAGAACACATCCTGTAGCTCAAAAATTACCTAATGAATGGGGATTTTATGATATGAGTGGTAATCTATGGGAATGGTGCGAAAACTCTAATAAGTCTGACAACAACAACAATCATTCATCCTTGCGTGTCCGACGTGGTGGTAGTTGGTACGCCAGCACCACGGTTTCGTGCTCGGTGGGTCGGTTCTACAATCTCCCTAGCTGTCGCAACAACAGCATCGGCTTCCGTGTTGCAAGATCAATGCAGTCCCCTGAACAACTGGATTTTTGAGTTATTGTTAAGGAAAAAGTTTTGTTTTTTTGATATGTACAACGTATCATTGAAAACAAAATTAAGGATTAGTAAATGAAAAATGTATTAATGAAGAACCACATAATGAATAGCACAAGTGCTGATGAAAAAGCTCTTATTGGATTAGATGAACCTGGATTGATTTATAACTATCATGGTAGCCAATCAACAGCTAAACGAGTAGATAAATATAGCAAGATTGGCGTTAATAAGCTTAAGTCACTTGAACTAATACCTTTTGAGTATGAAGGAATCAAGTTCAACATGATTGTTTGCCCAGCGGGTGGAAAAGTTAATGTTGAATATTGGGGTTTACAAGAAATCAAAGAGCCTTTTGTGTTGAGTGAAACTGAAGTAACTCAAGAGCTATTTGAAGCTGTAATGGGATTCAATTATTCAACTTTCAAAGAATCTAATAAAACTCCTGTCGAGCAAGTTAGTTGGTATGATTGTTTAGAGTTTTGTAATAGATTAAGTGATTACTTTGGTTTAGATCGTTGTTATATATTGAGCAATAAGGAGTGTACCGAGAACGACTACCCTTTATCTATTGAAAAGGCAAATGTTACATTTATTGAATGTGCGAATGGATTTCGCCTACCAAAAGAGTGGGAGTGGCAAATTGTTGCTATGGCAGGAACAAATAATAGATATGCAGGTGCAAATGATGATGAATCAGTGAAAAGAGTTGCTTGGATTAAGGATAATTCAGGCGATAAAACACATCCTGTGGCTCAAAAATTACCTAATGAATGGGGATTTTATGATATGAGTGGTAATGTATGGGAAGTGTGCGAAAATTCTAATGAGCCTGACAAAAACAATGATCCTTCAGCCGATCGTGTCTATCGTGGTGGTAGTTGGGGCGACCGTGCCTCGTTTTTGCGCTCGGCGATTCGAAACTACAGTGCCCCTAGCTTTCGCCATTACGACATCGGTTTCCGTGTTGCAAGATCAATATAATCCCATGTATTACTGGATTTTTGAGTTATTGTTAAGGAAAAAGTTTTGTTTTTTTGATATGTACGATGTATCATTGAAAACAAAACCAAGGATTAGTAAATGAAAAATGTATTAATAAAAAACCACATAATGAATGACACAAGGGCTGATGAAAAAGCTCTTATTGGATTAGATGAGCTTTCGTTGAGTTATAATTACCAATTTAGTAGATCAATAACAGAACAAAGGCTTCAATATAGCAAAATATACGATAATGAGAATTATTATAATAAAACATTCAAGCCATTTGAGCTAGTATCTTTTGACTACAATCGTATTAAATTCAACATGATCACTTGTCCAACAGGTATGGGGATTAATATTGAAAATTGGGGATCACAAGAAATCAAAGAGCCTTTTATGTTGGGCGAAACAGAAGTCACTCAAGAGTTATTTGAAGCAGTAATGGGATTCAATCATTCAAATTTCAAGGACTCTAATAAAAATCCTGTTGAGCGGGTTACTTGGTATGATTGCCTAGAATTTTGTAATAGATTAAGCGATTACTTTGGCTTAGACCATTGTTATATATTGAGAGATAAGAGTTATAGACATCGAGGGACATCCATTCATGAAGCAAATATCGAAATTGTTACAGGGGCAAATGGGTTTCGATTACCAACGGAGTGGGAGTGGCAGATTGCTGCTATGACAGGAAAAAACAATAAATACGCAGGTGCAAATGATGATGAATCATTGAAAAGAGTTGCTTGGTTTTATGCTAATTCTGGTAGAAAAACACATCCTGTAGCTCAAAAACTACCAAATGAATGGGGTTTTTATGACATGAGTGGCAATGTAGATGAGTGGTGTGAGAACTCAACTCAAGCTAATGAAAACAATAATCCATCAGTCAATCGTATCTCTCTTGGTGGTGGTTGGTCGAACTTCGCCAAGGGGGTGAGCTTAGCGTCACGGCACGACTACCCCCCTACCTATAGCGACAACACCCAAGGTTTCCGTGTTGCAAGATCAATATAGTCCCCTGAACAACTGGACACCTGAACCCCTGTCAAAAAGAAAAAAACAAGAATGATTTCTGCGATAGCATAGA
>JACCDW011186078.1_pt1 | contig 24372 bp, 33 predicted proteins | sample 7449781 | NCBI WGS metagenome assembly JACCDW01 (sample SAMN15323449, study PRJNA562643) | freshwater metagenome | isolation source: river surface water | place: USA:Blue River Watershed | collected 2017-08-18
ATATTGTGTCCTCTCTTCATAGAAAAAATAACCAAACCACTAAACGAATTAGTTTCTTTTGATTTTTGTATTCCTTCCTGGAGTTTAGAAAAAAATCCTTCTTCGTATGCATCATCATCGTTTAGAAAACAATAAAAGTTTGTTTCATCTTCGACGACATAGTTTTCAACAAACCAATTCAATGCATAATGGCATCTCTCGTAAAACTCACCTTTGTCGTTTGGACAAGAATAAAAAGATATCCAATTTTCGTTTACTTCTTGATCAAATTGGAGATTATCGTCGATAACGATGTGCCATTGAATATTGAAATTAGATAAATGGTTTTTCAATTTATCGAAATTTTCAAATCTGGCCATTGAGGTGACCACGTTAAATTTCATATTGATATTAATAATTTAGGTTTATTTTTTATCGTCATTGAAAATTTTTCAATTCCGAGTATTTGATTATTTTTTCTTTTTCTAAAGTTATAGCATCCTCAAAAGAATAGATTTCATCCCCACAAAAACCCTGAATTTTTTTTCTCATGATTACAACCCTTTGATCGAAGAAAATTTCATCTATAAATTCTGTGTACCAACTTGTTCTGCGTAAATCCAATTTGATTTCTTTTAAAAGATTTCCATCTTGATCCCGAAATTCAAAATTGAAGTTAACCCGCTCACAAAAACAATCCGAGGGAACATTTAACATCAAACAAAATTGATTGTTGGACTGGTCTAAGTTAACGTACACTGAAGACGATATTTCACTGTGCAATCTGCTAGATCCTGTTCCGTACACAGAATTAACCAAATCCCAGTTATTTTCCCCAAAAATAAGATCCAGTTCAGAGAAATCATCAATAAAATTTGTATCATCACCCCAGATTCGCAGCAGTACATCTTCAAAACAACAGTTCGGAAAGAATTTTTGAAAATTGGAATTTAAACTTAAATCTGTCTGGGGCAACTTTTGAATTAATAGCTCATCAATTTGAAAACCAAACAAGAAAGGAGCAAACCAAGAGGAAAAATTGGGACTGTTTCGAATGAAATAATTTCTGTGTCCCTGTGATTTTTGCAAAATGTTTTGAATCTTGACCGAAAAATCATCAGGACAAATAAAATCATCATGCAGGAAAAAAGCATACTCGTAGCCTTTGTTCCACAAAAATCGGATAGAATTCAAAAAGTTTGAGGTGATAGCTGCCGACCACCCCGTGATTACAAGTCTATCATAAAACATTCGATCCCCGATCCCTGTGTATTTTAAATACACTGGATTTTCTATGCCAGCAAGGTTGTAATTCAGAATATCGGAATCTAGGTAATAATATCTGTTTGATTTTTCGTACAGAAAGTAATCTGTTACTTCTATGATAGAAGAGTTGCAGGGATGGTGGCTGGACACTAAAACATCCATCCCTGTGGATTTAATCTTGTTCAAATTCTGAAGTAGCCTCTGCTGTTGCTCCTCTGAACTGGGATAAGAATCAATAATGACTGCCAACTTCATCGGGAATTCAAATTATTTATTGGGTTGTTTCAAAACTCCTTTTTCTTTGTTGAAGCAGTGTAGAGAGGTTATGTGCATGGTAAAAAAACCAGGTTGGACTTCACCCCAGGATTCAGGACTGCTGTTTTTTAATCTTTCCAACACCCAATGGAGTTTACGACAAGCCAAATAAATGTCGTCTCTAAAATGGCGTAGATAGTCACAAGATCTGATATAATAGACAATGTGAAGATGATTAGATCTTCTCATGAAATGGTACCCAATGGTGCACGGCACTCTTTCCCCATGCACAGAACCGGTGTCTTCCGGAAACCATAGAGGCAGAAAAGCCTGTCTGGTGTAGGGTTCTCTGTGAAGCAAATCTACAACGTCCCCGAAATCCCCATATTCGAATCTGATTCCAGTCATCACAGAATTGGGAGAGTCCGCTGCAAATTTAGGCCAGAGTCTCTCTGGATAGGTGTGGGAAAATTTCTCTCCCTTTTTGAACTGCTCATTTTTCTTTTGATTGAAAGGCCACCACTCATTGGAAGGCGGGGGATTCAAAGGCTGACCCGAAATTCTCTCTGCGAAATGATCGTCGGCCCAGGGCAGATTAGGTTTGATTTCCTCCTTCAGCTGGTCTAAAGTTGGAGGCACAACCATGGAAAATGATGTATTTAAAGTTTCCCACATGTCATCAGGAGCAGGAATCCCCTGCCATCTTTCGGTTTGCACCACATATCCATGATCAATCAGTTTTTCCTTGGCCCACTGGATGGCAAGGGATGGTTTTTGAAAAGTTTTCAAGAGAAGAAATTTGAAATTTATATTTTCAAATCCACCGAAAGTTTCTTGAATTTAACTTCAAGAAAGACATTTATCTTCCCAGATTCACTCTTCCGACATTCTCGAGTAAAGTTTGTATTCCGGGGTTTCCGAAATTCTGTCATAGTCAAATCTGTCAAAAGTCGAGATCCTCATAGGACCTGATAACATAAACCGGGCGTGGGGTTCAACCGAATCTTCATAAAATTTACAAATTAAACCGTAATAATCAGAATCTGTGTCTATGGAATATTCACCGGGGTTATGGTAATAATCATCAAGGTACTCTGCCCATTCTTCAGAATTCTTGTTGGCTCCGAAATCAGAGATAAATTTTTTCATTTCAATCTCCTGAGGGGTTGCGCTAAATCCCAGATCTTGCAAAGTAGAAATTAAATCACCTACATTCTCATCATCTTTTTCTGTTAAAGGTAAATTTTGAACATACGTGGTGAAGGGCTTCAAATTCTTCATGTTATTATATATATTTTTGCCCACAAAAAACCCGACATGAAGTCGGGTTTTAGGTCTGTCCGAAATTACTGGGCTACGGCTGTATCTACAACTGTAGTTGAATCCATTCCAACAGCGGCAGAATCAACCACAGTTTCTTCAACTGGAGTAGTTTCTTCGCTAGAGGTGGAACATGAGCTCAGGAGCAAAGCCGAGACAAACAAGAAAAACAAATTTTTCATTTTTTTGGGTTTTGGATTTTAATTTTATATATCATTTTTTGGGGAATGTTTCTTTCTTGTATTTAATTTTTTTCCTTTTCCAAAAAGAATTTTAAGTCCTCCGGAGTACCTAGTCCCCACATTTTTTCTACCTGATAATTTCTAATTTTTTTCCCATCAGATATGGCCTGATTGAAAACGGGACACACATAAAATTCTCCATTAACTCTGATGTTTTGTTCGATCATAGATTCTGCATATTTGACGAAATCTGATCCCTTTTTCCAAAAGTAAAAACCAACAGTAGCCACATTAGAAATTGGATTTTTTTCTGCCACCTCCGTAACTAAACCAGAAGAATCTAATTTTGCAAAAGACCACTTAGGGTGAGTTGCTTCAAAAGTAACAATTCCTCCATCTGCTTGGGTTTCGTTCATTTTATACATGAATTCTATGGAATTCCATTTCACAAATTGATCGGAATTAGCGAAAAACAAAGGCTGGTCATTATCAATAAATTTTTTAGCTAAAAGAGCAGTACAGGCAGCTCCTTCGGTAATTCCATCTATTTCCACAATTTCACAATCTGGAGCTATTAATCTAAGAAGAGAATCTAAATTATATGATTCTCGATGTGATTTTTGAACCACAAAAATGTAATGAGCTTCTAAATTAAGGTTTTCTACCACCACTTGAATCATAGGTTTTCCGTTTACCTCTATCAAAGGTTTCGGAAAGGTGTACCCGGCTTGCTGAAATCTACTGCCTGCTCCTGCCATTGGGATTAAAACATTTAATTTTTCATCCTTCCATTTATGGGGGATTTTGTTTGCGTTTAAATTCATTTTCATAATATTAGATTCTATGTTTTTTAAAGTTACTTCTTCTGGTCCAGAGACTCTAAGAACATGAGAATTACTTCTAGAGGCTGCTAAAAGGCCGTAAGGAGAATCTTCTATAATTAGTGTTTCCTCGGGAACTAAACCAAAGATGGAGATAGCTGTCCAATAAATTTCTGGGTGTGGCTTGCCGTTTTTCACGTCTTCATTGGAAAGAATTAAGTCTAGAAATTCTATAATTCCCAATTTAGAGGTTGTAGTTAAAACTGTTTTTCTAATAGAATTAGAACAAACTGCAATTTTATATCCTGACTTAGAAAGTGTTCGAAAAATGTGAATTAACTTGTAGTCTGGCTGAAGACTAGATAAAGACTGAGCAGTTAAAGTTTGTTTTTTCTCCCAAATTGATTTGTGGCGAGAGAAAGGTAGATTTTTTTCGCGAGTCAGAATTTCTAACTTTTGGTTTGTTTTCAGACCATCAAATTTGTTAAGGTGTTCTTCCCAAGAAATAGAAAATTCTGGTCCTAATGCCTCATTTAAGGTTTCAAAATGTAATTTTTTAGAATCTAAAAGAACTCCATCTAGGTCGAATAAAATAAGTTTTATCATTTTGTGGTTTTTTGTGGAGGGAGAGGGATTCGAACCCTTGATACGATTTTGTCGTATACACACTTTCCAGGCGTGCTCCTTAAACCTCTCGGACACCCCTCCTTTTTATCTAACAGATGCTGATGGATATTCCATTTCCACATAGGCCATTTCGACTTCTGCCTTTTTTTGCTCATAGCCGAATTCTGAAATTAATAGATTAACTCCATACTGTCTCCATTCGTTTAAAATCTCTCCTTTCAGAGGATTATTTAAAGTCCATAGAGGGTCTTTTTTTGTTTGCTCATCATGAAGGTTCGCATAAATTTGATGCCTTTTTTTCAGCGATGTCAAAATGTTGGAATCAATTGCCATTTGAAATTATTTAGAATTAAATTAAAATTTAGGTTTATTACAAAGTATTTGTTTTTTGAGAATCTCCTTTCCACACCCGATAGGAATCTGTGTCAAAATGCTGGGTAGAAACCTCTAAAACAATGCCGTCAGTCACGGCTTCCAATTGGTGAGGCTGACCTGGCATCTGCCTCACTGTATCACCCTCTCTCAGGGTTTTTTCCACCACTTCTGCATTTCTGGTGTCAATGAATCGATAGATAAAAGTTCCTTCCTTCACGTACCAAGTTTCATCTTTAATCAGATGGTAATGCATCGAAAATTTGGCACCTGCCTTGAAACACAGAAGTTTGCCACAGTAGAGTTCATTGTTTTCAAACACGACTTCGTGTCCCCATCCCTTGGGAATATTACAACTTTCACACTCCAAGGCATTTATAATAATGGGAGGTTTGATTTCGATTGGTTCTTCTAAAAACAAAGGAAGTTTGGGCATTTGAATTTTTACTTAGATATATAAAATATTATTTGTAAAAATCGAAAATGTTTCAATTTTTTGATTAAATTTGTAAAAATTATACAGGTGGAAATTATATCAATCATTCATCAAACAAAAAATCTGGTTTTAAACTTGGAATTATCTTCTAACGAAGAAGACAAAAATAAATATTTGTCCGATCTTAAGGAAGCTTTGGATAAATTGGAATCTAATTACATTAAATTAGAGCAAACCCAAGATTTGGTTGTTTCTCACCTGAAACAAGAACTTTCGAGATTAAATAGATTGTAAGGGGAGCGGGAGACGAGGTTCGAACCCGCGACCTACAGCTTGGAAGGCTGTCGCTCTACCAACTGAGCTACTCCCGCTTGATGCGGAGGCTCAGGGATTCGAACCCCGGTTACGGTTCCCCGTAAAACAGTTTTCAAGACTGTCGCATTCGACCGCTCTGCCAAACCTCCGTTTTTTGTGTTCATACAATTTTGTTTTTGAAAGTTTCGATTTTATAAAAGGCGTAGTTCTGCTTTAAATTATCCTTCTGTCGAGGAATTTTTTTTGCTTAAATCGTTAATCCTGCTTTGGACTAACTCGTAATTTGAATTCACCTGATACCAAAGTTTGTCGCATCTGGAATCCAACTGTTTCAAGAGATCTTGATGTCGAGACTGAAGTTGTTCGTGAATTTCGTTTTTATTTTTAACCATTTCGTCAATGATCTCGTCATCTCTATTCTGAGCATCATTTTGGAGATCTGACATTTTTTTCCAAATCTTTTCGATCCGGGAATTGATTTCATTTGAAATTTTTCGGTCCAAATCCGAACTCATCTTAAACACACCCGCCACGGTAACCAAGACCACCACGGTAAGTGCACCTAAAAGAAAATAAATTGTTGCCATAATTTTTAATTTTTTTTATTTTGACAGAACTACGCCTTGTCAATTTTATGGCATAAGTAACAAAAGTTTCACGACATTTGGGTTTTAACCCAGGTGAAATCTATTTGGTTTAGACTTTAAATCCAAACCAAATAGACTTTAGGGAGGAGCTGGCGGGATTCGAACCCGCGTCCTGTTAGGCAGCACTAGGACATTCATTCACAGGCTTAGTCGATTTTTCTAAACCGACAAATTTTTACCTTCTAGTTTTTGTCTGGGATAGAAGATAATCCCCAGTGTCGACCCCTACAGCGATCTGAAGGGTATTGGGCCGGAGCCCGCAGGGTTACTGAGAGTCGACAAATTGTGTGGTACTATTAACCCTTTTTCCCACCCTCGTGACTTTCTGTTCCTGGGCGTCACCACCCGGGGTTTAGGCTGCCAAGGCAACTTCTACCGGCTCTGCTGAACCTAGTCCAGCCAAAGCAAAAAATGGATTTTCGCCATTTAAAAAACGCTTAGGATATTTAGGTGCTTCCAAAGCTAGCACCGCCTGCATCATGTCAAAGAACTTGTTCCTCCAGTCGATTCCATTCAGCCCCGAAGTTGTAATTATATATAAAATTAGGATTATGTTTCACAACATAATCTCGAATCTTTTTCTCATCGCCTCCAATTTATCGGCCGGGACACCATGGGAGTTTTGGCCGAAATGTCGATTTTCAACAATGACTGAAGACACCCTATATCCAAATTTTTCTCCCAACTGAAAATAGGGTTCCATTTCCCATTCTTGGGTGAAGGTATTAGACACCACGATTAGGGGCACATTTAAAAACATCCAGTCCTGAACTTGATTTCGACACCATTCATGGGCCTGTTTTAGTTTTTCTGGTTGAAATTGATATTTACCTTGAACCATAAAATATTGGTCCGCCTCCACGTGCTCTCCTCCTATGGTTTGAGCCAAGGTTGATTTGCCAGAACCAGGCAAACCCCTCAATAAAATCAAAGTTTTTCCCATGAAATGAAATTTTAAAAGGTTATTTTTTCCGTGTAATAATACCATCAATGATGCCGTAAGCCTGAGCCTCAGCCGCATCCAGCCAAAAATCTCTGGTGGCATCCTCTTGAACTTGGGCAGGTTCTTTGCCACAAAAATCTCCCAATAAATCAAACAGAATTTTGTTGACCTTCTCCCATTCTTGAAAGTCAATTTTTGCGTCCTGGATGTTGCCTTCGAAGCCTCCAGAAGACTGGTGCAACATTACCTTTGAGAATTTCAAAGAAAATCTTTTTCCCTTGGTCCCAGCACCTAATAACACCGAGCCCATTGAAGCTGCCATGCCTGTGTTGATTGTAGAGATGTCCGATTTAATGTAGTGCATCACATCCACCATGGACAAACCCGCTTTAACTGATCCACCAGGGGAATCAATGTGCATTGTAATATCCCTGCTGTCAACAGAATCTAAAAACATCAGCTGAGCCTGGACCACAGTGGACATGGAATCCCGAACTGGACCAGACACCCATAGAATTCTATCCATCATGAGTCTAGAGAAAATATCCATTTGGGTGACTCTCAATTCTCGCTCTTCTAAAATATAAGGGGTGAGAGAACTTTGAATTTGTTTTTCATAGTAATCCAGGGTGGAAGAGCTCACACCTTGGGACAAGGAGAATTTTTGAAATTCAGTGGAAAATTTTGACATTTTTTTGTTTTTAAATCGAAAAGTTGTGTTCCAAATATAGAACCAAAAGGAATATAAATTCCCTTAAATTAAAAATTTTGCCTGTTAAATCAAAGAGGTGTTGACCGTCCTATTTGCCACCCCTCCTATGCCGGGAAAAGAAGAAAAGACGTTGCTCATGTCTTTGATGGTGGTATCCCAAGGAGAATGGTTCTCGTTGAATCTTACCATCGGATAAAAAACTGGGGATTCATACTTTCCAGATCTGCTAGGCATTTTGCATCGGATTGGTGGGTGACTAATGGACTGTAAATAGAAGACTGCTGATCCATCCGGGGAGAAACGAATTTCAGAGACCTCTATGTCGGTTCTGTTCTGTCTAACCAGAAAATTTTTAAGCTCGTTTCTAAAATCCATGTCTTTAGGAGTGTTTTTGAATTAAGTCCTGGTAAAATCCTTCTGGTTTTAGTCCCCTAATGGTTTCAAGAACAGAATCTCCTTTCATGAGCAGCACAGTGGGCAGAGACCTAATTCCGTGTTCGCTGGCCCTTTCCCGGTCGACATCGACGTTGATTTTAACAATTTCTAGTCCTGGATTTTGGGATTGGATTCTATCCAGAATGGGGTGTAACATGCGACAGGGTCCACACCAATCTGCATAAAAATCTACTAGGCTTAGGGATGATTCGTTAGACATAAGTTTTTGATCTTTAGGGTAAATTTAAAAAATTGTTTCCTTTCTTTTTTTAATACACAATTGTTTGAGTCATATCTGGATTGGTTCGATAAATCATTTCTGGACCTGGTGACATAATGACGGAAATACCATCAGAAAGGGTTTGTAAACTTTGGATATAATTTTGAACGTCTTCTTTTTTAGAGGCTGGAAAATTAAAGTGGGTCATTACATCGTTTGTGATGGACTCTATAGAATCATCAAATTGGCCGGCGTCATGGAAATTCATGTATTTCTCATACTTGTGGATGAAGTCCTTGATTTCTCCTTGCTCTACCTCACTTAAACTAAGATTAGAAACAAAATCGTCAAATTCCAAAATTCTTTTCATCTGTCAAAATTTTTTGATATATATATTCCAACCAAATTAAGACAAAATGGAAAAAACAAATAAGGACCAAGAATTTTTGATCCAAGATTCAACCGAAGAATTCGAAGTAACAGATCTTCATAACGAAGAAGAATATTCTGCTGATGAGGAATTCGACGAGACTAAACCAGAGCCAGATACTCAAACGGAAATTCAATCTGACGTAGAAGATAACGAGGATGAAGACGAGGACGAAGATGAGGATGAAGATTCAACCGACCTTGAGGACGAAGTTTCCATGCAATATTATGTTAATGCAGAGGATGACGAGGATGATGAAGACGAAGATGATTCAAAAGAAAAATCTCCAATGCAAGGCGATCACACCCATCCAGAAAAGCAAAAAAATTCTCCAAAAGAAAAATCTGGTGTCAAGATTCTTTCCTTCGAAGATTTTGTAGCAGGCTTAGGAGAGGATTAATCCTCGGAAGATGTACTTCTTCCCAAATCTCTGCGAATGAGTTTTCTCACATAGTGAGAAATAGAAACCGGAGGTTCGCCTTTGGTTAATGCTTGTTTGGAAATCTTTTTCCCAAGTTCTTCCAAGTCTTCGGAAGACAGTAAGACCTGGATTTTTTCTGATTTTTCTTCTTTTGCCATGATTGATTTTTTTTTAAATTGATTCGAATTTTATTCCTCCGTAGGGCATGCCTTTTGATTTTAAAGGTCTATATCCCTTCATTTCATCGGTGACCACAAATGCCTTATGTGGATTTACCATGACCCCCATTCTTTTCATCAAACCTCTATTTGCCAGAAAAGGAGTGCTTTTTTGAATTCTGTCGGTGGGTGCAACTTTCACGTCTGGAATTTTAACCCCGTTCAACATAAGGTCTAAAGAGATAATTGCTCTTTTTTCTTTTTCTCTCCCGATTTCTGTGTTGGTGTAACCTACAATTTCATCGGCGAAAGTATTATCCCCAATCTTCCAATATAAAACGCCACCTCTTTCTTCCAATTCATCGGCATGAATTGATGAAGCTGAAGATCCATTTCCAGTGTCGAATTTTGCCACCATTTTACCGATTCTAGGGATGTCTAAAGTTTCAAGATAACCGACTTCCATTTTGCTGTACGTCCAATTTTTCTTGTCGATCACATAATCGATGACATCTCCCACAATAGGTCTGCCAATTGCCTGAGAAATACCTTCTGTGCCTGGCGACGAATTTACCTCCAAAATGTAAGGTTTGCCGGTTTCTGCGTCAATCATAATGTCAACTCCACACCAGTGGCTGCCCACCGCATTGGCTGCCTCACACGCCAGAGCGGCTGTTTCCTCGTCGATATCATAGGCTGAAACCTGGCCTCCTAAAGAATAATTGGTTCTAAAATCTTTTTCCACTGCTTCCCTCTTCATGGAACCTAAAATTGTGCAATTGCCTTTCTGGGAAATCAAAGGATCGAACCTTTTAACAATGACCTGAATTCTAAGGTCGAAATTGGAATTGATTTTTTCCTGAATCAAAATTTCTTTTTCCGGGTCCAGCTTTGCTATCGTTTGATACACAGACTTTAAAGAAGCATAAGAATCCACAATCGAAACCCCAATTCCCTGGGTCCCAGACAGTAATTTCATAACCACTGGGAACTGACCTCCGATCTGCTCTAGAGCTGCATCTAAATTATCTTCTCCATTTACTAAAGCATACCTAGGAACTGGTAGATCTTGTTCCTCTAAAATTCTAGAAGTTAAAAATTTGCTTTCGCAGACTTCAATTGATTCTAAAGAGTTAACACAAAAATATCTAGCAGCCTCCAGATCCCTCATAATCTGTTTGGTATATGAGTTGGTAATTACTCCTCTCCGTGGAATAATTGCCGTTTTATCTGGTTTGATCAGAATTTCTTTACCCTCTTTCGTGCCCTCTCTTACGATATGACCATTATAGATTTTCTCTAAAGTCATATTATTAATATCCACCACATTACATACAATTCCTCTATTCTCACATTCTGCCATGAAAGATTTAGAAGTTGGACTTGGTTTAGCGGTACCCGATAAAATCAAAATTTCAACTCCATCGGAGGATTCAGCCTCATTTAAGAAGGTCGAGAAATTTAAGACAGAGGGAACAAATGCCATGGAGAGGGAGGGAATTTTTTCCTTATATATCTCGAATTGATTTGTCTAAATGTCCAACAAATATTGTATTTCTACCGCATTTTTAATTTTAAGTAATTCTGCACACTCATTGTAATTTTCTTCCAAAATTAGAAAATCAATGAGCTCTTGAATTCTCTCGCATTTGAAAGCCGAAGAGAAAGTTTCGTCGCTGATAAATTCAAATTTGAATTTCGAAATCTGTTTTGCATTTTCAAACATGAATTGTCTGTATTCTTCAAATTCTGCGTCTAAATCGTCAAGGATGGGTTGGGTCTGGATTTCTTTTTTCATTTTCAATTAGATTTTTCATGTAATTCATGGATTCTTCTGTGCCTGTTATGGCGTCAGGTTTGTACCAATAAAGATTTAAAAATTTTAGATCATCTGCCATGTTTTGACGGATGGCAACAAGTTGATCTACAGGAGGCAGAGTGCGACGATGGAATCCCATTTTAGAAAAGCGTATTAATCATAAACAGGTTGGGAGAAATTGGATGATGCCCCATGACCTCGATAAAACGGTTGATGGGATCCAAAATCGTTTTGGTAAATTGTTCGTCTAAATCTACCGGTGGTGCATACTCGTAGGGATAATTGCCCTGGGCGTAGGCAAACACATTATTTTCTTGGGCATTTTTGGTTTTGACAAAATAGATTCTGACTTTATCTCCACTCCCTAACAAAGGGTATTTGTCTTTATATTTTGAATTATTTAGGATAAAATTATGGTAACCTGATGCTCTGACGTGAATTGGAGTACCTTTAGCAAACTCAAAGCCAGTGGTGTCGTTGAGAATGAATTTCTCATAATTGTTCACCGAAATGGCCAAGGCAATCCTTTCAGGCTCTTGTGCCTTAAAATCCTTTTTGATTGCTTTGAGTTCTGTTACGAACTCTCGGATATTGAAAGATTTACCCTTTGTCAGAATAAATTTTGTTAGATACATCAATTTTTCTCTGACGAAAGCGGGTGTACCACCCTTGATCATCTCCACTCCCGTTGTTTTGATGTTGGTCAGAGGTTCAAATTCTACACCATCAGAATAAATTGTGTTGGTCACGTATTTTTTCTTGCCCAGAAAAATTGCATTGATGGATAAAGTCTCAAGTTCGAAATCTTGATAATTGTCAGTATTCCACTTTTTGGCGTAAATCTCAAAGCACTTTTTTAAATATCCCTTCAACCGAAATTCGTTGATTTTCAAAATTAGTTCTTTAGGATCACCTTCCCAACCACAAGATGCAACAACCTCTTGGAAAGTAACATAATTTGAGTTGTGAACTAAGATGTCGTTTGCAAAGAAAGTTTGATTGTCGTAGCCTTCTTCGGCAATTTCTAAATCATACACGTATTCATCTTCGAAGCTTCCTATGTGTTTGATGGACTTTATTTTTTCAAAAGCATGTTTAAATTCTATATCTTTATGTACAGTAGCTAACCCGTCAATTTCCAAATTTATTTCAGAAGGTTTTATGTGAATTTTTTTACCATATCTGAAAACTGTAATTGAATGATCGTCAGTAACTATTATTTCTTTTCCCGATCGAGTTACAATTTTCCACTTAGGTTTGCTTACTTTGTGTCTTATAATTTTCTTTACCTGTGAAAATTCCAAACAATTATTCAAGTAATTCAATACTGAAATATTTGGGTCTTCTATTATCTGATTTCCTTTATGATCGACAAATACGTCTGTTTTTTTTACAAAAGATCTAAAAAGATCTTCTATTTTCAAAGAAAAGATGTTTCCAAATTCATCTTTTCCGTGAATAACACTAGACGAAAAAACAGAATCCGTGTCCCCATATATAGTTAAGGGCCGGTGTACTTTTTTGACATCAGTGACTCCTAGTTTTTCGTGGAGTTCAAAGTCATCGTGCCAAAATTCATGAAAATATCTGTGGATAATTTTTTCAGAGTATTTAATTAAATCTTGCCCCTGAAGAGTTACTGCTTCTGCAACATCCGTATTAAAGCAGGCAAAAAAGTTGTTACCTACCGCTCCATAAATAGAATTCATGGTCAGTTTAACAGCCTGTTCTTCATTTTTGAGCTCATTCTTTAGGGAAGTAAGCTCCTCAATTTTGACCTTGAGTTCTTTTTTAGTGAGAGATTTTATTTCCATTTGTCTTCTCTGCCAAATTATTTCTCGATGATTCCAATTGCGGTCGAGGTTTTGGTTTGCTCTGAAAAGAAAACGATTCGATTGTCATGCACAAAGCAGTGAGATGATTCTGAATCCACATAATTTAAATGGGATTTGTAAATGGAAGAGTCCATTGTGCTTTCCGCCTTGATATCAGAAGTTCCGATATTAAGTTTAAAGTCGAAAGAATCACCGGTAACTCGAACCTTATCTTTTTCGATTCTAAAAACAAGTAGCTCCTCGGCATTAGTTTCCATGCCGCACAAGGAAGACAAAGATGAAAAATCGGAGGAATACAATTTGAAATTAGCTTGAGCATCCTCTCTTGAATGAACCATCTGTCCAATCTCATCTTCAACATAAGAAAGCAAAGACAGATCGGCACATTTGATTTTAATTTTCAAGGAATTGGAAATCACATTTAATTCTGTGGCAACACAAGATCCATCCAATTTAGAAATTTCTAGATTCAAGAAAATCTCCTCTTCAGCTCGATAATATCGGAAGCAGTCCATTAACCTGACAACATCAATCAAACCAATTTTAATGCGATCGCATTTCAACTTGGCAAATCCCTCAAGAGGTTCAAAAATTTGGTCTACTGGAATAGATGCAAATTTCATCACTGATTTATCTGGAGTGTGTATTTTACAGAAAAGCTCCGTCTCATTTAGTTCTAACAGAACACTGCGATCAACAACTTTTAATTTCTTTAGAAATGCAATTAAATTGGTTGTACTTAAAACTCTAATTTTCATGTTAATTTGTTTTATGGTGTTTGTATGGTGATTCAAGACTTTGTTTTCGTCTCGAGCCAAGATTTATTCTTCCTCTTCTTCAGCAGTAATTTCTTCTTCCTCGATTTCGAAAATTTGGATATGCGAATTCAAATTCCTGACCGCCGGCTGGGCAGGAGTTACCAGAAGAGCAGCAGCTGTTTTTTTCACAGGTGCAACCAGCTGCTTGACAACCAACTCTTGGGCTTTGATAGCAGACTGAGTTGTTTTAATTTTTTGTTTGATGGATTTAATTTCCTCTTGAGTTTCTATAATGTGGTTGGTGGACAATTTAACCAGCTGGATGGAGGCTAAACGGACAGAGATTGATTTGTTGAACTGGGTAAGAAATTCCAAGATCTCCTCATTTTTTCTTTTGTTTCCGCTCATGTAAATGAGAAATTTCAGTTTGGCTTCTAGAAATTCCAATTCAGAATTTAAATTCTGCACATCTCGCATCAATCTTTTTAATCTCACATGTTCTAGGTGGATTTTGAATTCGTCCAAATAAGATTTAACAGAATCGAACTGTCTCACTCCTCCGTCTTTAATAAACACGATGTCTTCTTTCACCAATATTTGTGTTAATTTTTTCACAGTTTGTGAAATCGCTGTGAATTCGGAGGCCGTGCTTTTATAGAACCACAGAGTAATATCGCACTTACTTTGAGAATTATTGTTCAGCTTATAATCTATGCCGACATTTTCTAATTTTCTCACAATTTTTTCCATGAAGGAATCGAACCTCATCACCGGAGGCAAATCGAAAATACGGATAGATTTTTTTTGGGCATTCGATTCAAATCCGCTTTCTAGCAACCACACATTTTCATGGTCTTCATATTTGTAAATCTTGCCGGAGAAATCTTTGAAATGTGGTTTCAGAACCTTGTTTTTGCCCTGTAAATATTCGACGATGTCCTCCATTTTTCTGGGTAAGATGTTCGTGCGATAACCCACGGCAATGCCTATGGTGTGAGTCAGCAAACCAATTGGGATTTCAACGTGTAACCAATCGTGGCCCCCTTCTTCGTTAGCTTCATTCAAATCTGCATGTTGGGCAATGATATCCTTCACCCCACGATTGATTCTGACCGAGGTGTAACGGGGAGCAGAAGGATTTGGATTAACTGGAGATCCAAAAAATCCATCTCCTTCCAAAATAGGGAAAGAACATCCAAAAGGTCTGGCCAATTTTGAGATAGCACCGGAAACTGAACTGTCACCGTGATGGTATAATCCTGTACGAATGACTTCTCCTACTAGGCCTATGGTCTTATGAAAGGTGCCAGGACTGTTCTCCAAAATAATTCTCTGAACCGGAGTCAAAGAATCGTAGAAATTGGGGATGCCCCTGGACTGTAACACGTACAGGGCATAGTCCCGGTATTGTGTGTTAATTTGGTCTGTAATCGAGATTGTATTCAAGAAAGAAATTTTAAATTGTATTTGTCATCAAGACAAATTGTTTCTAAATTCGATTGGAAATTGCTTTTCTCATTGTGTCCAGAGAAATCGGTTCTAACCTATAATTGGTCATTTTACTTTGGTTGTCCTCTGGAAATTCTTTTCTCCATTCATCAGTTATATCAAACTCTTCTCTCACCTGAATTCCCATTTTTTTAAAATTATTCTTCAGATACGCATCGTAGATTTTAGCCCGTCTAAAATCTAATCCGTGCTCCATTTTAGCACCCACTATGATGCTGTAAATGGTTTCATTTCCTTTGTAATCTTGTAACCATTCTTTTATTGTTCCAACCAAATTCGACATGAGTTCCAACATGATTCCAGAATTTGTCATGTCCATCGACAGGTTTCCTTCGACAATTCTTCCAAAATCTATCTTTATAGAAGATTTATCTCCATTAGTGAAAATCTGAATTACTACTCGGTAGACGTTTTTTTCCATTTCAATATCATAGAAAAAAGTTTTACTACCATCATTTCCTTTCGAATCAAAAGGCCAATTAAATCGTTTTAGAATATTCGGTTTCTTTATACGATCCCCAATTTCATTGAGTTTTTTCCATTCCTCGAATTTCATGATAAAAAATTTTTTAACAATGGTTAATTTTTAAAATTATTTTGAAATTGGGATAACTGAACATTTAGCATGTTCTGTTTCATGCAACCGATTATTAAGCAGAACTCGATTTGGAATCTTTATCTTGTTTTGTTGCCGTCGCTAAAACCTCAGATGGAATTTCATTCATTTCCACCAAAGCGAAATCAACAGTTTGCTGTCCAGCTTTTTTTAGTTTCTGCAGTATTTTTTCTAGATCTGATGACTTTTTCAGAACAATACAACCAGCTGAATGGTTTTGAACATTGGCAGTTTCTCCAGATTTATTACCTCTGTGAATGTTGATCCCAAAATTTCCACTTTGTGATTTACCAGGGGAAAAAGTTGAAAAGTTGGCTTTTTTCGGATCATCAACAAGTTCAAACCTTTCGACGTTCACCTTACCATTTTGAACCAATGCTTCATAACCATTATGTTTTCCGATTTTATAAGAGTAAACACCAGGTTGAAGAATTGCCAATCCTTCGGGACTCAAGACAGATTTGCCAGTAGAAGCTAACCACCAATTTCTGAATTTATTTACCATGAAGAATGGTCCAGGTACTGTGGTACCAGGCATAACCGTAATTTCTTTGGAAGATTCAGGACCCATTAAAATCAAAGCATCCACAAATCTATTAGGATGCTTCTTTTTGACAGAAAGATAATTTCTAAGTCCAATCAAATTATATTTGTCAAAATCCAATTTTTTACTAAAACCAAATTTATCTAAAATAAATTTCATCCCATCCCAATCTATCCGATTTATATCTGTCAAATTATAGTCCCCAGAGGAAATAAGTTGATCAAACAAGGCTTGGCTATCTGTTCCGGTGGCAGTGACAATTCCAGCGTCATTTAAGGCTTTGATGTTTTCCTCTGCTGCTTTTTTTGCGTCGGCATTTTTAAGCTGAGAATCTACTTGTTCGGGATCTGGTACAATATCCGAGGGTACGAGGCCCCTTTTTTTGAGGATTTGAGCGAGATCTTTATTTTCGTCTTTTCCCAGTTCTGACGCAAATTTCTTGCCTACCGAAGTAGCGTAAAAAAGATCGGCGACCGAGATTGATTTTAGGTCACCAGATTTAGTTCCGGATTGATTTAAAACCTGCTGAAGAATATTTGGCTCAGCATCTTCTTGAATTTTGACAGCTTTTGGCCTAATTTCGGAAGTAAAATCTGAGAATTTTAAAATCTTTTTGTGCACCAGGTTGAATTTTTTTTGCTTTATACATTTGTATGTATCTCAGCTGGCTTGGGTTTTATGAGGTAAATTAACAGAGAGTTTATCACAACACTTGCACCGCTGATCCAAAAACCAGAAAACAAAATTGTGAGCGTTTGGTACAAATACCCCTCATATTCCAATAAAAACATAAAAGGATTTACCATCTGGTTGGATGAGATAAACAATCCAAATAAAATTCCAACCCAAAATCCAGAACACTGCATACATGTCAGCAATTTCCCCAAAGTTGGATACATTACCTGCAAATAAATTCTCAGAGGATCAAAAATGGAACCGTTCACCAAAATGTTGGTGATAGCCCAACCTAAAAAACTGAATTCAATCATGACAAAAAGATTTTCTTATAAGTAGATAGAAATTCTAATTGTGTTTCATTGAGTTCTTTCGGAATTTTCAATTTCAATCTTATCAAAATATCTCCTCTAAATTCAGAATTAAATTCTGGAATTCCCTTACCTGCCAAACGCAAAATCTTACCAGGATCAGATCCAGGAGGAATTGATATTTTATATTCACCATCAGCTACCTCTAAATTTGGAATTTTAACATCTGCTCCCATACAAGCATCATAAAAGTCAATTTCCAAATCACAATACAAATTTAATCCGTCTCTTTTGTAAAAATGGTGAGGCATATCCTCCACCGACACAACCAAGTCCCCTGGATCACAAGGAGATTTATCAAAATCCCCTCCACCCTCGATTTTAAAATTAATTCCGGTCACTGATCCTTTGGGAATTGAAATGTCAATTTGACAACTTTGCCTGGAGGTTCCCGAGCCATTACAGGCATAACAAAAAGTTTTGGGGGATTCTCCAAAACCTCCACAAGCAACACATGTGCCATCAACCGCCATCTGTCCAAACGCAGTGTTGACAATTTTTCTATGTACTCCAGTTCCATTGCAATGACCACAAGGGATTACTTCTCCATTTTGGGCTCCGGTGCCTTTACAAGGAACACATTGAAATCTTTTGAAGATGGTGACTTTTCTGGTCCCTCCCTTCAAAACGTCCACCAAATTTATTTGAAGTCTGGCATTTATATTTCTCCCCTTTCGAATGGTGGTTTTATTTTGATGCCAAGTGTTGTTCGAGGAATTAAAAAAATCTGCAAAGGGGTGACCCTGTCCCCAATTTCCAAAGTTGAAATTCCCTAGAGGGTTGGGATCATCATATTTCCGTCTTTTGACAGGATCACTCAGAGTTTCATAAGCCTCGTTGATTTCTTTGAATTTTGCATCGGCACTTGGGTCATTTGGATTTTTATCTGGATGATATTTTAATGCCAGTTGTCGATAGCTTTTTTTAATTTCATCAGGGGAAGCCTGTCTGCTAACTCCTAAAATTTGATAAAAATCCTTTGCCATGTAAAATTACGAAGAAGATTTTAACCAAGCTCTAAATTTACCATAGATCGGGTTTTTTTTCTTAGTTGAAGAATTCCACTTTGAAACCAGTTCAGATTTAAGTTGAAGGATTTGTACACATATTTCATAATTTTCTTCCTCCTCCCAATATCTCAGCATGCGATCTGTGAACTCATCTATTTTTTCTCGGGAAGAAAAAATATGCAGAAATTCCTCATTTTGTTCCCTCAGTGAATCTAGAAAAAGATCTTGTACAGCTCTATCGATGTGGGTCTTTAACACGGTAAATTGTGGATGGTTGTGAAAAGAAGATCCCCATCCAGAATAAAAATTATCATGTGAGCTGTTTTTTGACATTAATGTTTTGTTTTTAAAGAGTTGTAAATTGAAATAAAAATTTCCTGCTGACAAAGTTCATGAGGTTGGATCCCCATTGTTTCCATCATCTTTTGTGTTTCTTCTGGTCCAAAATTCTCTGCAAGAACAGATAGCTTGATTTGAGCTTCCATTTCTGCATCAGTTTTGTACTTTAATCTTTTGGAATCAAAAGATAAAATTTGATTTTCAAAATCTCGGAACGCAGATAAATCTTCGGGTGTAATTTTTGGAATTGACATAGACAAATTAATTATATGAAAAGATGAAAAAAAATTTCTGTTCAAACCAAAACAAAATCATTCAGATATTTTAACAAGGCTCTTTCTTTCATTTTGACTTCAAATTCAACGTCGAATTCCGCCCCATAATTTTGAATTTTTTCATAGATCCAGTCTGAATGGGCCACATCTTTACAGGAAGAATCTTCCCATTGTTTTCTAGAATCAGAGTAATGTACAATTGGACTTGTGCCTTCAGGCCAAGAAGAAAGACAAAGTTTTAAAGCTTCCTCTTCGTTTAAAGAGGAGGGATTGCACTTGTGGTGCAGATAATCATATGTTAAAGGAACTTGAATTTTTTTATAAACTAGTTCGTACAATTCTACCGGGGTGAAACCTGATTTTTTGTCGTCATTTTCTACAACTAAACGTCTCTGAACCGATGGGGGTAGCAATTGAAAATTCTCACAGAATCTCCCGGCTGCTTCCTCTTTACTAGGCTGTGAAGTGTGCACATGAACATTAATTGGATAAAAGTGTGACTGATCCAGTTCCATCATATCCATGATTTCTGCATGCTGTCTCAAATCCTTCAGGGCTTTTTTAACCACATCTTCTTTGGTGGAAGCCAAAACGGAGTAAGGGGAAGGATGAAATGTTATGCGTTGATTGCCTTCCCGAGCAATTGATCCAGCCTCAGCTAGAATCATTTTGATTTGATCGAAGTGAGGAAGATCCGAAAATTCATATTCACTGTACCATGGGAAAATATCTGAAGACATACGATACATGCGAATGCCCATTTCATTATTCCAACGAATAATTTTCACCAAATCCAAACAGTTGAGTAAAGCCGTTTCAGAGGCAAACGGAATTCCCCTTTCCAAAAAAGTTTTTTTCACCATCGATCTATTTGTGGTGACTCTGTCCAACCCCTTCTGTTCTCCTAAAGTGAGATTGATACAACAATATCCAAATCTGTGCATGCCGTAAATCTATGACTTTTTTGACAACCAAATCTTCCTCAATTCAGAGGAATTTCCAAAAGCCATTTCTAGCATCTGACCCGATTTTTTGTCCTTTGTGATCGTGACCACTCTTTTGTTTTTCATCACATAATCCCAATCATCCAATGATAAAGAACCCAAGCCTTTCAAATATCTGACATTAGAAAGTTTTTTTCGGGATGCTGATGTTTTGAATTCAGCCAAGGAATAAAAATATTCTTTTGTTTTATCTCCGCTAGTCACCAAAGGTGTTTCCAAAAAGTTTAACATATTTCTATCTATGATCCACGGGAACCAATTGTAAAACAAAGAAATAAGGAGAGAGGTAATGTGAGAGCCATCTGGGTCCTGATCTGTTGCGATGACAATTTTTTCATAGGGACATTCTCCTTGAGAATTTTCTGGATCCAAATTCAGAATCTGCATTAACTCCAGAATTTCTCTATTATCCGAAAGATCTGATAAGTGTCTGGCATTTTTAATTTTGCCCTTCAAAGCATAAACTCCATCCCGACTGGGATTCCTTTTTTGTAGGATTGATCCCATGGCAGACAGACCTTCTACAATAAACAAATTTTCAGCGATTCTAGAAGTTGGGGGAAAATACTTGTGGGAAAATTTCACATTCACATTTTTCTTTTCCTTCCTAATTTTTTTTAAAGCAGCATCTCTTTTTCTCCTTTCTACCTTGTCTTTGATGGATTTAAAAAGTTGGGTGGTGTAGAATTTTCGAAGTGGTCCTTCGAATGCCTCCAAAATAATTTTTTCAACCTCCTCTCGCTTGGTCACGAATCGGGTTTTGTTTTGATCCCCGAATTTGACCAAAGCAGGAGGCAAATTCAAAATGAAGCAAAAGTCGTAGAAATGGTGGGATAATGAATCGTCCAATACCTCGGCTATTTGGTCCATGATAATTTTTTGATGAATACCAGAACACATTGCACTGTTGACAAAAGAAACAGACCCGGATTCTCCTTCTTTTTCCCAAAATAGAATTTCTCCGATGGAAGTTTTATATGAAAGTTGTTGCAGAGAGGTTGTGGAAATCTGTTGCTTCTGTGAGCCCCAAGTAAATTCCAGCTGGATATTCTTGGTGTGTACTTCAGATTCTAATACTCTTTTTTTCAAAATCAGCAAAGATTCTAAAATATCTTTATTCCATTTACAATTTTCAAAAATATCAGGCAAGGGAATAAATGTTACAGAAGTACCTAAATTTTGTCCGTCTCTTTTTTGGATTTTAGGTTTTGTTGCTTTGAAATGATGCCACTCCTGAGCGTAAACTTCTTTTGAATTGGTAGAAATGATCGAGAAGCTGGAAGACAGTGCATTCACCAAACTTACTCCCATTCCATTGGTACCAATTAAAGTATCTGACAGGCCTTCATTTTCAAAATTACTGCCTGCTCTTAACATGGAAACTGCTGTCTCTATATTGCTGACCCCACTTTTTTCGTTGGTTTTTGATCCATCTACAAAACCTTCCCCAGTGTCAGAAATTGTGATTTTGTTTGTCGATGGATCCACAGAAATATGAATTGATTTCATGGGTTTTTTCATTCTTTTGGCTTCATCAACACAGTTGGAAAAAACCTCATCAAACAACTTATACATGCCTACTGAAATGTGTCTAGGGACCAGACAAATTTTATCCTTTTCAACCTGCGGAATTGATTCTTCCGTTATTTTTACCGAACCTACATAGATGGTGGGCCTTTTTAGGATATGTTCAAAGTCACTTAGAACTTGAATTTTCTTTTTTTGATCGGACATATTAATTTAAATGGATTGGATGCAAATATATGGTTTTATACAAACCACCACCCTAATTATTTCGAGTTAAATTTATTTGGTTAGGAATTCGAGGGTGTATAGAAAATTTCCTCTACCTTGATGGGAGCAATCGGTGCCTCAAATCCCTTCTTTTCTAGAGAGGCTGGAGTACCTATCACATATTCCTTGGTACCAATTTTTTCAATTCGTTTAACGATGAATTCTGAATCGAAAAATATCGTTCTCTGATTTCCAAACCTATCAATATCGAAATCAAAATCCGGTGAGTTTGGATTAATTTCTTTGCCTGTTCTAAGCTTATAAGCCATTGCAACCCTTTCTCTTTCCTTTTGTATGATGTCCTGGATGTATTGAGGAGTTCCCTTCCCCTGAGTAGGAACCTCTGCTACTACCGTAATTTTTTTTATTTCTCCCGCATCTTGGAGTTGTAATAATTTCTCTAAAGTTGAAATTACCTCGGAATATTTGATATTTTGTTCTGGGCTTGATTTTACATCCCTCATGAACTTGACTTCATTATATACGGGAATAACTGAATAGGAACTTTTTGGTGTTGTTCTAGCCTCCATTACAGATGCCGGATTTTCTGTTGAGAATTTTTTTATAAAATAATAAAGTCGTTCGCATTCATGCTCCAAATCTGCCAAATCTAATTGCTTATTACCCCAACGAATAGAAGGATCTTTGGGATCACAATCGATGGAGAGGCTTCTGGGGCCTAGTTGACAAACTAAAGAGGGGAATCGATTTGAAAGATCCCTAACTGATTGAAGATAGTTTGAATAGGGTGGATTTTCAATTTCAGAGTAGATTGATTCTAATTTACGACGATCTTCAGCATTTTCGATTCCAAATAAACTTTTTGTTTTTCTTTTCAAAGTTTGCATTGTGCTGGGCGGTTGATATTTTTTAAAGCCATAACCAGCATCTCTAAACCCTTCTTGTATAATGTTTTCTTTATAATTTTGGTAGGATTTGATGTTTTTCATTGAACTTGTATTTTTTTTATATATCGTTCATCTTTTAAATCTACGGAAATTTTGTGATTTCTACCTGTAAATTAGTCGTGCCTTTTATAAGTCTATGCCAAACACCTTTCTCAATGAATAACTCGCCCGTTAGTTTTTGAGGTAAACAATTATCGAACTGAAAAAGCCAATCATTTTCGTTCAATACCTCCACTAATCTATCTTCTTGATCTTGATGCCACTTCAGTTCTTCAATTTCAACAGTGGGTTCAAAAGTTCTTTTATAAATCCCATCCGCCACTTTTTCTTCGAAGAAAGGTAAAGATTCTACCAAGGACTGCTGGATTTTATTCCCAACAATTTACGATATCTAGCGACGTTGCAGGACCAATATCTAGCCTTCCATTTGGGTCCTGGATTATCACACCCGTGTCTTGCTCTAAAAGATTTGGATCTTTTAGGATCATCATTTCTAATTCTCATCCCGGGTTGACCAAATCTGACCATTACAACTTTACCAGATTCATTTTTTGTATACACTCCGAATTTTCTAGGTCCTCCTGGGGTTCGGAAAGGTTTGTTTAAAGAAACTTTTCTGCCCCTATATTCCGCTTCGTGTAAATCCTCTAAAGGGAAGGGTACATCAAGCCAAACTTCAGTTCCATTGAAAAAATCTCTCTGTCCTAAGTCAGATTGTAGAAAAAATAAATCATCCTCCCCAACATCAAGAGCGTTGTTTTCCCAGAGTTGTCTAGCTTCATTGATCATTTGAAACCAAGACTCGGATCCTATTCTAAATGCACTTTCAGATAGAGACAAGTTGTTATCCAGATGAAATTTGAAATTTTCAAAATTAAAAATATTTTGATTGTGTAATTTACGCCACAATTCTAAATTAACGATTTGCATAAATTATATATCAAACTTTAACCTACATGATTCTTGATTTTTGAATTTGAAAAAATTAAATACAAATTCAAAACAACCACTAGGATTTTAAGTGGTATTGAAATATATTCTTCAGAAAAAATTTCAGATAAAAATTGTAAACCAACAAAAACAGAGGTATATAAAGTTATGTTTTCAACAAACAAAGCAGTCAATCTTTTGTAAATTGTAGTCAATCCTAAAAAAAGACCAGAAAACAAGAAAAAAATTCCCAGCAGAATCATAAAATTAATCTCGGAGGTAATACCAAAACCCAACATAAATCCACCAATATAACACAAAATTCCACTAAGAAAGTTGCGTAGAAAAAAAATGGTTCCGTTAATGGTACCTTCAAATTGGAAATATTTTTTAAACATCTTGTTCGATTTTTATTTTTTCTTGAATTCTAATTTTAGCTCTTTCGG
>JACCDW011729155.1_pt1 | contig 24367 bp, 32 predicted proteins | sample 7449781 | NCBI WGS metagenome assembly JACCDW01 (sample SAMN15323449, study PRJNA562643) | freshwater metagenome | isolation source: river surface water | place: USA:Blue River Watershed | collected 2017-08-18
CTCCAAACTGGCTCTGATAAAACAGGCGGGGCTGGAGGCAATTCAACCGGAGTTTCGATTCTGTTGCACTTTGAGGCTTGCAGACTTTTACCCAGATTTATTTGAGCCTCGTATTGCGCCCTTATACCTTCATCAAACCTTGAAGTAGCCAGTATGTTTTGCAGATTTTCTATTTCTGCGGCTAACTGGCTACAACTAAGAGAATCCCAATTAGGGAAGGTCAATACTACCGGAGTTGGTTCGAGAACCACCGGAGTTTCGGATGCGCCGCTTACTGTGGTTGTGGTGGGAACAATTACGTCCGGCGATATTTGAGCCGGAACATCAGTTGCAACCATCATCAGAAACTTCTTATCGCTGCCATCATTAACAATAAAGGCTTCCTCGCCGGAAAACTTTAATTTCTGTGGCCTGTATCTTTTTGACATAGACTTTTTTTTATTTGTTATTTACTTTTGGCCGGATTTCCAACCCTTGCTTACAACCCAAGCAGTTCCGAACAAAACTCCTGCTGCAATAACGATTCCGATTACAGAACCGAGAAAACCTTTTTTCTTTTCCATTGTGCTGTTTTTAAGTTTAAGAAATGGGGTGCTAACCGAAACCGATAACTTAAATTTAAGAACGCAAATATCTACTCAAATATACTTATTCCAAAAGAAAGGCAGAAATTTTTACATTTAAGAGCCGTAAAAGTCTAAGGAGTTCCATTCTTAGCGGCCAGCAACTCTTTTTGTATTCTCGTATCTGCCTTTATGTTTTTACCGATAACGCCTATAACAGCATCAGCCGGAGTTGGTATTGCATCAGAAAGTGCAAGACCTATCATTCCGGCATACAATATGCCAGTTCCATGACCACCTTTTATAGCTTGTTTTATCGGGTTTGACATTACGCCAATTTTTCATGTTTTTCCAATACATCGGCAATTCTCGCCGCCAAAGAATTTTTCCACTTGTTGTAGTTTTTCATATCCTCCGCATTGCTCAAAAAACATATTTCCAGCAAACACACTGCACCAGCCTCCCTCATTATTCTTAAACGCCCCCTGTGGCTTTCTGCTTCTGTTTTAACGCCCCTGTTCTTTATCCAAAGAATATAGCCCGTTTCATTAACAAGGTCTTTAGCAAGCCTAATATCGTTACTACGAGCATCGTTGCCTACCAGTGCAGTAGTTCCGGTTGCCAACTTGTTTTCGCTTGAATCAAGGTGAAACTCTACAACAACACTTCCTTCTCCGGTTTTAATCCTGTCAAAATATTCATTGAGGGTTTCAGTATCATTATCTTTAATGTATTTAACGCCCTTTTCGTCAAGTCTTTGGCAAACCAAATCCCTGAACAAAATCATTTCCTTGTTTTCTTGCGTACCGTTCCCAATAGCACCACTATCTTTAAGATGATGCCCTGCTGATATAAATATCATGGTTTTTAAATTTAACCTTCTTTTTCGTCATGCTCACATTCCGTGTCAATAACATCGGTAAAAAAGTTTGACAAAAACTTGCCAGTCCATCCGGCAACCATCAATATTGTTCCAATTAAAGGACTTCCATTAAGAACAGATATTGATGCGGCCAGCGTTGATGCTGCGGCAATGCTATCGCCAAAAATTCTTAACCTTTTGGGCGTAGGCTTAAAATACTCCTTAAAACCAAACTTCCTTTTCATGCTTTCCTTTTTTTGTTCTCAAATAATCTTCTGCCCTGTAATCAGGGTACTTTTTCATCATGTAGCCTATTCCGTTCACCCACTTTATTACTAAGAGGATTAAAAGAATAAGCCCTGCGATTGCAAATAAACAAGTCATCTTAATTTGTTTTAAGGTTTTATACTTTCGGCCTCTTTAGCCTTTTTCTTTTCTTCCAAAAAATGATAACCGTTGTAACCAATCGTTGCCATTCCCAAAAACAACAAAGAAGCACGAACCCACGAAGGGCTGTGCTTCAATGTCGAAGTGTATATAAGAAAAGGGGCTACAACAAATACATCGAGCAGCCTTACGTTTTGCTTATTTACTATGTTCTTTTTATCTGTCATTTTTTAAATAGTTGTATGCCCCAAAAGACAATACACCTAATATCAAAAACAAAGCAACTGCTCCAGCCTTAGACTTCTTTTCCACCGGAGGCGTTGCTGCCGGAGTTTCCATCGGAGTTTGCGCCGGAGTTTCCACCGGAGGTGTTTCTTGTGGCGGCTCACTACTGCCTTGTTTTTTCTTAGGCGTTAATCTCTTTCCGAGTTCTGCGTATTTCTCTTTGTTCCTATCCCAAACATCAATTTTCCTGCTTACAACTTCGTTCTGACTTTCTATTGCAGAACGATACGTTTCGGCTTCTTCTTCAAGTTCGGCAGTTTTCTTTTCAGAAAGGCCACCTTTACTCAATTTAGCCTCTGTGATTTCAAGACCTTTTTCAAATGACCGAAGTTCCTTTATGGCTTTCTTTACCATATTGGGTGCTGTTTCTTCGGTAAATCCTAACTGGTTTAATTTTTCCTTCCAAGACATAATTATTGATTTTATTTTTTACTACTTTTTGCCAACTCTTTTTTTCTCATAGCACCAGCTATCCTCTTTGCGGCCTCCAGCGATTCTTTTTTGCTGTAAGTCTTTCCGTAATTCTTGCGGTACTTTACCGGAACTTTTTTACCCTTTAAGTTACCGGATATTGCACTAACCTTATCATCAAAAGTGGCCGTACCGCCTTTTGCCATTTTTGTTTTTCCACCACCAGCCATCTTATCCGTTTCTTCTTGCGGTAATTCTAAACTTACCTCAATGGAATTATCCTCAAACATCTCGTTCTTAGCCTCCAGATAGTGTGTAATCGCAGCGAGGTCGGCATAGGCGGTTTCCGCTTTAGCAACTACCCAAGCATCCACCATCGGATTCTTTTTGAGTTCCTGCTTGAGTTCTTTGGCATGATGCTCAATACCGATTACACGGGCTTCAATCATCTGGCGGTTCTGCTGTTCAAGACTTCCTCCTTCCTGAAAAACACTTACCTCTCCATCTTTTTTCACCTTTGCTCTTTTAGCACCAAGAATGTTTGCATAAGCCTTTTCTTCATACAAGCCTTTTGCTAATTCATCTTGCGCCATTTTAAGTGCAGTTTCGTAAGTATCATTTATCTGTATTCTGTTTTCCTGAACTGTGTACGGCTCTTTATTCCGGTTAAGCCTTATGTTGTAAAACAGAATATCGTACTTGCTTTTTGTTTCGCCACCATTAGCCCACCACTCCTTATCATCTTCATCCCAATTAAGTTTTCGGCCAGACTTTAACTTTTCTGTGATAAACTCTGTTTCCTCTTTACTCAATTCACTTCCATCCAAATTCTCAACAATCAAGTCGTAATAAACTTCTTCGGCCTTCTCGAAATAATTTCTGTTATATGTTGGAGAAGTGCTGCTCCACCATTCGCCGCCACGAATAGGAGAACCAGATGGCTCGTATATTCCGTAGCTGTTTGCGATTTTCAGTATTTCGGAAAGGTCTTCCTCTTGTTTTTCGGATTCCCACCCAGTATCTTCATAATCGTTTTGCTCTGCACTTTCTGGAGTTACTGTTTGATATGTTATTCCATATACAAACTTCTTATTTCCGGCGATTTCTTTTTCCTTTTTCAAATCCCCTTTGAATTTTTCAAACGATGCGCCTAAGTCAATTCCTTTTGCAGCCTTTGTTTTGCCGCCTTTTCTCATTTCTCCAACAATAGATTGATAATCTTCCATTGTAAGCGTTTTGTCGTTTTTTCCGAGTTGAATAGCCCTTTCAGCAACCTTGTGCAAATCAACATCAGACTTTGCATCTTCACGGGCATATTCTTCTATGCGGATAAAGAGAGGAACATTTGTTTTTATTGTTTCGCCGCCACCCTCATAAGAAGGATATAGGTTCAACTCGTACCTGCCACTATCCATGCGATATATTTGAACCAAGATTAAGCCTTCTTTCTTTTTACCCTCTTTATACATTGGGCGGCTAAATCGTTTGGTTTCGCCGTAGTTAATGCCGCCTACCTTTGGGTCAGGGAAATAATCTCCAGATAAATCATATCCATTAGCCTTTGCCCACTTTTCAATTTCATCAAGTGCAGAAGAAAGCGTTTCGTGATATATCTCGAATGACTTTGTTTCACCTCCATTCCGCATCCAGCCACCATCTGCATAAGAAATACCATACTGTTTTAAAGCCTTCCTGTATTGCTTTGCAACATCCCGCAGCATAGGAATACCATCGAACTGCATATCGGCTTTCTTTACAATACCCTTTGTTGGTTCAGACTTTGCACCTATTCCAAATGTGTAATCAATGTAATGGTAGCGAAGTGTTCCGTTTGAATAAGTAAATGGCAGGTAAACGGTAGGCGATTGCCATGTGCTGCTTGTATCGTAAACAGGTATCTTATCGCCATCGCTATCAACAGCAAGGTTTATAAGCCTGTTCACTTCGTTAACAAGATTCTCAACTCCCTTTACGTTTCCTCCCTTTGCCATTATGCCTCCACGCTTGTAGTTGCTGAAAACATACAAATCGCCATTATGCCATATAAAGGTATTATCCCATTCGAGTTCCTTTGCCAGTTTTTCGTAATCAAAGAAAAAGCCATGACCTTCAAGGTCATTAGCATCGTACCCTAATTCGTCAACAAAATATCCAACAGCATCCCTATTCAGTTTTTCATAAATTTCATCGTAATATTTATCCCTCATTTGCTCTCTCGCATCGTCAATAGCGGCACTCCTGCTGATAAGATTATCTGCTTCGTTTTTAAGGCTTTCTATTTCATCTTCTATTTCGTCTATTTCATCTTCAATCTCCTTAACTCTTTTGTCGGCTTTTTCATTTTCTTCTTCCGTTTCCAGAGAACCCAATTCTTGCATAGCATCTATGTATTCTTCCCTTTTTTCGTTTGCCTTATCTACGAGTTCGCTTATTTCATCAGCTATCTCCTCCCGCCTCTCCACATCTTCAAGCATATCGGCTGCTTCAAGAAGGTCGTCATCACTCATGCTATCAACCATGTTATCTGCTTCTTCACCTGCCAATATTGTCATATCGGTAGGGTACATTTCGAGATAATCTTCAATGTTTGAAATCCCTGCTTGCTCTTTATAGTCCTCTGCATAAGACACTTCATCATCAAACCTTCCTGCAAACGGAATGTTGCTGGTAAGGTCATCATACATGATTCCGAAATTATCAGCATACTCTTTAAGAACCTCAACCGGAATATCCGTTTCATCAGAAACTCTTTCCAAATTGTCTTCTTCGTCCTCTTTTTCTTTGGAATCCATTTCTTCAATTTCCTGCTCTGTCAAATCGCCGCCATCTTCAAATTTGCTTTTGCTAAACTGCTCTTTAGCCTTATCAATATAAGACCTTCTTTGTGCCTCTGACAAAGATTCCCAAACAGAATTTTTATCTTTATCGTCCTTCGCCTCCGGTGCTGCAATAGATTTTGCATCGTAGGTAAATCCTGAAACATAAAACAGGTCATCTTCAAGTTCATAACCCATAGCTTCCTGACCCCAATCTTCACACCATTGCTTTATCTGATATATAAGTGTATGTATGTTATCCTTGAAGGCATCTTCCGTTGCAAAAGCAACAACTCTTTCCACATCTTCGGTTACAAGCCCTTTGTCATCTGAAAGATAACCGCCGTCTATTGGAACAGCAGAATACCCTCCAAAAATTTTTGAAAGGTACTTTTGAACATCCTCAATTCTGTTCACAAAATCACGCTTGTTTATAATTTCAGAAACATTGCGGGTAGATGGAACTAACACGGCCATTTCAACCGGAAGGGCAAAAGAGCCTTTAAGCGACTTCTTGGCAATCTTTCCAATCTGACCGCCTAAATTGTATTCTTCGTAAACCAGTTCGTCATCACTATCCAAAAATCCCATTTCAACAAGATGCTTTTTGAGGCCGGAAACATCTTCGTAGCCTTTCATGTGTCCATCATCAAATATGGTGCTACCCTCAACGAGTTCGCCCGTATCATCATCTTCATAAAAGTCTGGATAATCAACACTCCATATAACCTTTCCGGTTTCATCATTTACTGTTGCATGAAACTCTCCCCTTTCATTACGAAACTGGTAATAATGCTTTGCCATAGAAATTTTAATTTAAGATTACTGAAAATCCGGTGCTGATAATTCTCCTCCCCACTCCTTCATGTGCTTTTCCTGACCATCAAGCATCAGTTTTTCAAGTTCTTCCCTTGTTACCATTTCTGCCGTGTACGTAGGTCTTGACTGGCTGATATGTTTTGCGGTTGTTACACTGTACTTGTTCGTATTGCCATACCACTTGTTCTCTTTTTTATTCCAGAACCATATAGGGTAGTAGCCATAAGAAAGCACAACATAATCTCCGTTTTCGAGCAACTTTCCTTCAAGGTTGTTGGCTTTAAACGGAAGATGATTTTCGGTGTACGTTCTTGATTCAGCATTGCTTATTCTTGATGCGCCACCTCTTGCAAATTCAGCAAGACCTTCGCCTCCCTTTATGCTCGTTTCCATCATCACGCCGCCATCTGAAAACTTGGCTTTCCGGCTTTTATCAGACTTATCCAGCCTTGTTTCCCAATACACGCCTTTACCCAAATACTTTTGGATATGCGCTGCGGAAGGCTTTGAGAGTGGATTAACACGAAGTCGTTTTGCTAACTGGCCTGTATAGCGGTAGCCTACGGGCTTTGCATCACGCTGCATATCTCTGAACTCGTTGTATTTGCCTGACCAGTTTTGAGGCTCGGTTTGAGAAACGCCGCCACGCTTCATAAAATCTGGGCTTTGAATATCAAAACGAGGGTCTGCATTTACTCCGGTAGTCAAATCAACCATCACACCACCATCTTGCAGCCTTTTGGTTCTGTCTGATTTATCGAGCCTTGTTTCCCAATACACGCCTTTACCCAAATACTTTTGGATATGCGCTGCGGAAGGCTTCGAGAGTGGATTAACACGAAGTCGCTTCGCCAGCCTGTGAGTATAACGATAGCCTACGGGCTTTGCATCACGCTGCATATCCCTGAACTCATTGTAATTGCCTGACCAGTTTTGAGGCTCGGTTTGAGAAACGCCGCCACGCTTAAACGCTGAATCGTTAGGGAAATCAAATCCGCTTTCAGAACCTTCAATTAGTTCTGCGCCTTGCGCCAGTTTGTTTTTACGTACAAGGTCGGCCTTATCTGCCCTGCGTTCAAGATACAGGAAACGGTAGCTTCCATCTTCACTCATTGGATTAGGCTTTTTGGCAACCTTAAAAGTCTTCCCTGCATACTTTTCAATATCACTTATGGATGGCCTGTTTGCCGGATTTTTACCTAACTTTTTTGCACCTTCGGTAGTCCACCTGTAACCAGTTGGTTTTGCAGATATTGTCTTATCTGCCGCCTGTGTGTACTTTTTGCTTTGAGGAGCATTTTGCCCTGACGGATAACTTTGCTTTTTTGCAACAGTCTTTTTAGACTTAGAGGCAAGTTTCTTTGCCTTATCTAATGCAGAAGATTTTTTCGATTTCTTATTAGCCATAAAACGAGTTTTATATTAATGGGTTTATAACGCTTAACAAAAATAGCCTTAAATTTAAGAAAAAACCACAAATTTTAAATTTAAGGAAACTGTTGCCCTTTTGAGGCTTTAAAAATTGCTAATACCCGAACTCGAATTTATGCTTTATTTTTTAGGCGCAACCGCAGTCATTTTCGACCTTACCGCCGTCAGAAAAAGCCACGCCGCCGCCGCTTTGGTTTATTGCAGAAAGTATCTCTCTGTTTGTCATTTTCTTACCCTCAAATTCCCTTAAAGTAGTATCAGAAACGGCATCCCTTGTTATGACAACTTCACCCCCTTCCATTTCCAAGTTTTGACCCGTTCCATTGTTTACGGCCTGTATGCCTCCTTCGCTGTGCCTTTTACCAACAAGCACCCCTCCGGCATCCCCGCTTTTGTGAGCAAAATATTGTTTTACTTCTTTGTTGTCAGGGTTCAACTCACCACCCTCTTTAAAGTCGCCATCTTTCTTAGCAGCAACGGTTTGCTCATACTCCCTGCCTCTTTTCATTATGTTTGAAACTGGCCTTTCTATGACCATGTTTTTGTGCAAAGGATTAGCACCTGCGCTTTCTTTTACTTTAATCCTTACAGTACCTTTCATGCCTCCTAATCCAACTATTTCGGCAACAATAAAACGCTTGCCCAAGTGCTTCGGATTGTCTGCGTTTCCACCAAAGACTTCTTCTTTCAACACAATAGTTTTGCCAATACCAAGTTCTGATATTTTAGGCAGTTGAGAGTATTTAAAATTATCCATAATGTTTAAAATATTTTTTGAAGGTAATAAATCTCCGGCAGATTTTTTTTCAGGGTTGTTTCCCCATATAAGCAGAGATAGGTGTTTTCTCGTTTTGTTTCCGTTTTCGTCATACAGTTTTCCCTTGTTGCCCGTCATGCGACTTACAAAACTGATTTGCTTGTTCGCCCACTTCCACATTGAAGGTGTCCAATTTTTCACCGGAGTTGATTTCATTTTCATTACCCACCTTGCACTCTCCCTGCCGCTATCTATTCCGGCATCTTTGGCCTGTGCTGGTGTAAGACCTGCAACTTTGCCCTCCTCGCTATTGTAAAAACTTTCCAGTTCGCTTCGGCTCATGTTCACCAGTTTCTTCCACTTCTGGTAGGTTTCCTTTTGGTCATCATCCAGTTCACCGCCTTCCTTAAATGCAGAACCAGCCAGAGCATCAATCTCCATGTTATTTATCACACCGATACCAGTATTAAGTTCGTCATCTGTCATTCCACCTGCGGCATACCTTATGTCAGGATTGCAGCCATCGAAGGTTGTGTTCGTTCCATCAGCAAGTTTTATTTGATTTGAATTAAACACGGCTATTGATTGTAGGTCATATTTTGTTTCATTTAATGTTGTTTCAGCCAAAAAAACACAATCATATCCTGCCGCTTTAATTTTATCAACTAATTCAGGCTCGTCAATTATCCTCCACCATTGGTCAAGATTATCTACATAACCAAAATAGTCATGCGGGTAATATCCGGTTATTGACTTAAAATCTTCTTCTGATTTGTATGTATATTCAGAAAGATTTAGTATGTCTTTTGAGTTAATAAACACACTTAGAATTTTTCTTTTCCCCTTAAAATTCTCAACCCTTATTGAACCCGCTTTTGTTGCAAAATCAAGGTTGTCTGTAAAGAAAAAAGCACTCGCCTTTACTCCTCTGTTTCCCGCAAATCCACCTCTTATTCCTTGCATCGGTTTAAATTCATAGAACTCAACATTTGTTCCATGATACATAACCTTCGGCTCTCCATTCTCGTCAACCACTTTAGATGCGTTTTGAGGGTCGTTCTCCCAATCACCAAACCATGCTTTGAACTCCGGTGTTCGCACAAGGCGGTATTGCTCCGGCGTTAAATTGCTCGGTTTACCATTAGGGGCAAGCAGTTTTCCTGCGGCCTTTTCCCTTGATTTATTTTGAGGTCTTGCCTTCATTGCAAAAAAAATTGTTTAAATTTAAACTCTTATATTTGTAAAGTTAATAGTTTTTCTTAACCCCTTAAATTTCAAGTTATGAACGAGAAATTAGTTAAACTGCAACCCGTGATGGCTACTATCGCCGCAGTAGGTGTTGTATTTCTGGTTTGGAAGGCTGTAAAAAAATAATCGCCTTCTGCAAGGCTAAAATAAAGCCGACCTGACGTAGCCATTGGTAAGAGATTGCTGATGGCTATGTTGCATAAAAAACCCCCTTGTAGAAACAAGGGGGGAAGTAAATACGAAATATATTAATTCCAGTTTCAAATTTAGTAAACTTCTTTGAAATATTCAATCCACCGCTTACCTATATTTTTCCAGTTTAAATTCAAGGTATATTGGTAAGCAGATTCAACCATGCCCTTAATGTTTGGCGAACCGTCTTTTATTTGAATTGCCGCAACCTTTATAGCCTCTGCCAGTTCTATGTAGTTGCACTGCTCTCTTATTATGTTATCGGTATTAACACAAAAAGGAACTAACTCTGTGAGCAATATAGCCCTTTCACCGTTGTCTGATATTTCCGTAAGACTTGTGTTGTTGGGGCATATTACAGGCAATTTACAGGCCATGCTTTCGGTAACACTCAATCCCCATCCTTCGCCTAATGTTGTTGTAACATACAAATCAGAGGCGTTGTATATGCCGTTAAGTTCTTCCAGCGTTGCCAATCCCTGTTCCATTCTTTTAGGGAGCAGCATATAGTCTTCCTGCTCTATCAAATCGGTCTGATTAAGCACCGCCCTTAAATCATGCCCAAGCGGGTCTTTAGGATGGCAATGCAGGTACAAGAACGGGCTTTCAGAAATACCTAAATAATCCCATGTTCTCTTTGCTTCAATGAATCCAAAGATGGTATTTGGTATATCCTTGCGTGGCTGGTTTCTGTTTACGTTTGTAATTATAAACTTGCCAGCGTTTTCGCCAAAATACTCGTTCCTGAATTTTTGCCTTTCGTTATCCGGTAAAGGATAGAACTCTTTTGGATTGTTGCCGTGATTTATAACCTTAATCTTCGGCTTTAATTCAGGTCTTAATTTCAATATTTGGTTTCGGGCAAAATCTGTATAAGTTACCAGCAAATCGAAGAACTCCAAGTTCTTTGTAATCGGCCTGAATACGTTGCAGTCCACCGGAAAATAAAATATTGACTTAAACTGCTTTTTCCCATCTTCTTTCTTTTTTTGAAGTATAGTTTCCATTATCGGAATAATCGGAATTATAATGCCAACATCCTGCATTATGAACACTCCGTCATAATCCAAATCGCTTAACACTCTAAGGAAAATGTGTCTGCCAAAATCATCGTTTTTAGCATCGTTGTTTTTCGCCGAAATAACTTCGGTGTTATCAATCTCAACATAATCTTTCCCGAAGTGATTTATCGCAATAATATCAATCTGGAAATCATCGCCAAAATGATTCTTGACTTCCCTTTTTATGTTTCTTGAAACAGTTGCATATCCTGTTTTGCACTCAACTCCGTAATCGGAGAGCCACAATATTCTTTTAGTTGCCATTGGTTGTATTTTCGTTTTGATTTTTTCTGTTTTCGATAATCTGGCCTCTGATACGTTGTATTATTAACTCCGCATCAAGATTCTCAAACATTTCATCCCTGAATTGCTGGTTTTCAAATTCCATCGGATAATACAAATCGCTTATGCCCATATCCGGTATTACTGGTATGGCGAAAAGTATTCCGTGAATGTCATTCTTAGCATCATGCGCTTTTGATGCGTAGAGTTCAATATCGCCGTATTGAAAATGCTTTGTAAACTCATTAGCACCTTTTAAAACGACAATAGCTTTGCTTTCTGATTCTTTGTTTTCCATGATTTATTTTTTAGAATAATTTACCTTGATAGCTTTCGTTTGATATTTCCTTCATGAAGTTGTAATGCTCCATGTGCTTTTCGTACTCCTCTTTTGATAACTCGCCGGACATCAACTGCCTTTCCAGCCAAGACTTTCCACGCAATGACGGAATATGTTGCTGCACATACCTGAAAGCCCTGTCAACATCAAAGGCAAGTTGTATCATTGACCATTCTGGAAATTCGGGGTGTTCTTTGCGTATGCTTTCTGTAACAGTTTTAATCGTTTCCCACCTGTCATCCCTGCACTCCGGCTTATCTGTAAAAAGTTCGATTACTTTTTTTATAATGTTTTTCTTAACGTACATAATTTTCTCTTTTTATCTTTTTAAATAATATCCTGCGGCTGCGCCCACTAAGATAGTGAACAATGGGCTTTTCCAAAATGGTTTTTTGTTTTTAATTACAACATTGTCCATTCCCGAAACTCCGACATAGGGGTTTTCGTTTTTTACCTGAACCACAGCCTCCTTGCTTAAATTTAAAAATCCGGTTTTCCGGTAGCCTACGGTTACAAGGGTCTTGTTTGGTATTTTAAGGCTGTCAATCATTAGCCCCGATTTTTTTACATAGCCATCAATAGCAAACCATTTCTCGTCCAACTTGAATCTTTGCGGAACGGCCACACTATCCTGCCTGATTACATTTCCGTTATCATCCCTGACCAATCCGGTTGTATCAACCCAACCATCCGGTATAAAAGGAACTGACTTCTCCACTATAACGGTTTCTGTTTTTATCTTGACCTGTGATTGCACTTTCTTCATCTTGTCCTCCAGTTCAAGCAATCCGAGTTTAATGGCTTCTGATTGCGTAAGTATTGTCTGGCTTTGTGTTGCAATAGTGCTGCTGTCTGCCAGCCTCTTTGATTCAAAAGACTTTTCCTTTATCCTGTACTCCGATAACTGCGCCACCAGCCGCTTCGCCTCCCTTTCTGCACTGCAACTTCTTATGAATAACATTGCGGCCACTATTGCAAGTGCTAATATTATGTAATTTTTCATGTTTTGCATATTTTTAATATTTATTGAAGTTTTCCCTGTGTCTGCGGTAGTACAGAAAACCGCTTGCAACATGGCGTATCTCGTCAGGGTATTTGCTTTTTAATTTATTCCAAAGGTTTAAATCTTCATCGGTTCTAACGCCGCCGTTATGAGCATATCCTCCAACAGACTTTGCCTTTTCTACGTTGTAAAGCATTGAGCCGTGATGTTTGCCTTCTCTATCCCAATAAATGTTATCGTCAATCATCAACTTTGTTTCGTTAAGGTACAAATCAGCTATTTCATGCCTTAGTTCACCTGTCAATATAATGTCATAAGTTACAATAGCCCCATTATCATCTTCTTCGTCCATTGCAATATCCAATACTTCAAGGGTGTCAGGCGATAGCCAGTTATCTGCACCCAAAAACATTACCCAGTCTTCTTTGACACGCATAAGCATATCCTGAAAGTTTGCAACCGTTCCCAAGTTTTTTTCTCTTAACACAAACTCTACTTCGGGATAAATTTTAGGCAGATGCCCACAATCGCCTACGCCATCATCAACAAAATATATTTTATCAAAAGGCTTTGTCTGCGAAATTGCAGTTTCTATTGCGTGAGCAGCAAGGTGTCCGTATCTGTACGAACAAATAACTAATGCGTATGTCATGTTTTTAGTTTTTTAGCCATAAACTCGCACCCCTTACAGCACCCAAATTTTCGGTTATGCTATCAGGAACAAAAGAATATGCCTGTTTAAGAAAATCGTTGTTTTGTTTTGAATATGAAAAGTTTTCTGAAAGAACTTCGTATCGGTTTTTAATGGCCTGAATATGCTCGTTTTCGTTCCACTCTCTCATGTTCGGGTCTTTCTTCCATTCATCGGGATAGCCATGCTCCCCAAAATAATCGTGAAAATGTATAAGAACGCCTTTGTTAAGATTTGGCAGCACTTCGTTAATCAGGTAAAAAACATCAGAGCCTTCTGAATATATGTGGCTGGAATCAATAAACAGAATATCGCCTTGTTTAAGTTTAAGAAAAACCTCAACCGGAACTTCCTGAACAATTTTTTTTAAATACGATATTTGCGGGTACTCTATTCGGGGGTTGGGGTCTATCGCCAAAACCGATTTGCCCGATTTCATAGCCAGATACGTTGAGTAGCCGCAGCCCACTTCTATAACCGCATTACAGCCCTGTAAATAGTGCCAATAAGCTATTGCATCCAAAGGAGGAAACTGGTCGTTATGCCAGTTAAAATCAACCGGAAAGCGGTCTGCGTTAAACGGTAGGCTTGTCATAGATAATCTCTGTAAATTTTGAACTGATAATCTTTGTCATCAGGGTTCATGCTTCCCTGTGTAACACTGTAAGCCTTTTCAAATCCGGCCTTCTTTACACAATCAATAACAAGGTCATTGAATCTGCCATAGGGATAGGCAAAGTATTTCATGGGGATAGGCGGGATAACCTCTTTCATTATCTCCTCCTCTGTCAGCCTTGTTAAATCAGGGTGATTGTAGGTGTGCCAGCCAATATCAAACCCGAACTCGTTGCATATTTGCAGCACTTCGCCCCAAGTGCAGTATTTTTCAAGTCTGGGAACATTCGCCAAATCAAACCTGTTGTCCTTTCCTGCATAATTGCCCATGATGAACAAAATGCCGCTTTTGCCTTTGAGCAGTTTCCTGTTTTCAAAAACATTCCGGTAAACCCCATCAAAACTCAATGGCTCATTACAGGCCAGTATTTCCTCCGGCGTATTGTAATTCGGATGGCCTATTTCTCCAATGTTATGAAGTAATCTCATATAAAGTTATTCTTTGTTTAAATTGTCTGTATGGAAATAAAACCTCCTTTATGACCCTCCCGAAACTGTAAGGTTTCAGCCAGTCATCAATTCCGGCGATAAGAACATGGCGGCTTGCGCTTTCTGAAATAAGGGAGGCAATATGTGAATGATTGTACTGCTCGTATAAAGTTCCTGTGCTGATAACCAAATCGTATTTGCCCTCTGGCTTATTGATTGCTATAACATTTTCAGGCAACCTGCTTGTAGCATTTTCGGAAATATCAAGGCCAAATATTTGTTTTGCCGGAAGATGCCTCGTTATAAAGCCTTCTCCGCATCCAACATCTAAAGCCCTTTCGTAGTCTGTAAGGAGCATTAGAATATTTTGCAGCCTTATTTCATCGTCCGGCTCATGGAAATATCCCCACCTGTCAAAGTTTGAATACCAGTTTTCAAGTTCCTGCTTTGTCTGCATAGCTTAAATTTAACTTTAAGGGATTTTATATTTTATTGAACGGAGTAGCAAACCTTTCAAAATCCGGTTCTCCTCCCCACTTTTCAATATACTTCTTTTTGTTCTTAACGTAAGCAAGACTTATGCTGCTGTCCTTTTCAAGCGTTTGGCTTGCCCTGTGAACGGATGGCAACAAGAAGGTTGTTTTGTATGGCCGTATGCCTGATAATTTCATCCGGTAGGCGTAATCGTTATCCTCGCAGTAAGCAGGATAAAAACTTTCATCGAACTCGCCCACATATCTGAATGTTTTTTTAGGAATGATGAAATTGCACCAGTCAACCGGATTTGAGAAAAACCTTTGTCTTTCGTATTTGGTAAGATGCTCGTCAACTTCTTTTTCGTTTGCGCCCCAATAAATATCATCATTCATTATTATAGCAAAGTCGTTGCCAATGAAAATCCACTTGCAAAGCAAGTTCCAAGAAGCGGCCACCCCCAAATTCTTTTCTGCCGAAAATCTTAATATGTTGATGTTGTCAAAAACAGGGTGAGGGTTTTTCTTATGCGATATTTCTTCCTGATTGCCATTATCAAGAATGTATATTTTTGTGTTTGGAAAATCTTTAATATATTTTTCAAGGGTTGGAATCAAAAGGTCTGCCCTGTTCAGGGTTGGTATTCCTATTGCAAATGTGTTTTTCATTTAATTTTAACTATTTTATTTTTTACAATAATATCTCTCCGGTGCTTTCATCAACTATGTGAATCTCCTCAATTAACTCCAGTTGTGAATCGTTCTTTTTTTCCTTTTCCTTTTCCGGCAACAACTCAATGTTTTTCATGTAAACATCTGTGTAGTATTTGCCATTGTATAACTTAGACTTCAATACAACCACTCCGGTTATCTTGTCGTTCTTTTTAAGTTTAAGGGTATTCAAGGCGACATCAGCCCAATACCCTAAAAGCGTAAATGCTATTGGCGTTGTTTTGCCCTGCACTCTCTTTTTGAGTACCAACTGCACCACCTTGTCGTTGATGATGTGTATATCGAATATTCTTCCTGTAATATCCATGACCTAAAGATAATGATTATGCTTCTTCAAAGGTTATTTTGGAAATAAAATCTTCGATGTTATTTATTTTTTTAAATAACTCAATTACAGCAAAGTTTCTCCGGTATCTCATTTCTGCTACTTCCCTGTTGGCCGTGTACGACCTTTTAATATCGCCTATCGTTGATGCCTCCGAAACGCTGTCGGCCTGTATTCTTTTCATTGCGTATGCTTGCGCCGCCTCTGATTTGGTCGCATCCTCGCTTATCCGGCCAGTCCTTACCGCAAAATCGTAGATGAAAGAGAAAAGGTCGTCAACTATTCCGGTTGAATTAAACCGCCTCCATTCATGCTGTATTGCATCTACAAGCAATTTATGGTTTTCCTCCATGCTCATTTTTGGGGTTTCGTAAACTGTATTCCTTTGCTTTTTCTCGAAAACAAATTTTAGTTTCTCATGCCTGTATTCTTTGTAGGCGTTGATTATTTGACTGGCATATAGCGGAGTAAGGTTTCCGTAAAAATCCACTTCGGTAAAATGACCTTTCATTTTCATATCAATAGCCAGTTCGATTTCATTTACGGTGAGTTCAGGAAATGTATCTTTCAAAAACCTGCAAAGCATGATAATATCATCTGGATTGCTTTTACCTGAAAGGCCAAGATAGAAGTACCATTTTCCCACGACTTCTATAAGTTTTTCTCCAGCCTCCTTTGTCATTTCTGCCATCTTTAAATTTGCAGTTGCAAGCACTACATTCCTTTCCGATTCGTCCGTTGCATATTTAATCAAATAATCTCTGTTTTGCTTCAATAACTGCACTTGCGATGTTTTTGATTCCTGAATTAGATTTTTGCTCTTTTCCATATACGGGTTGATTTAAATAACTTTCAAATTTTGAAGGGCTGAATAATGTTATTGGCCGTAGGTAGATAGCCCTTTCAGTACCTTTCCATTCTGCGACCTTTTTATCAATTACTTTAAAGAACTGCTCTTTGTTAAACCCGTCCTTAATCCTTGCGGAAATAAGTTCTATGGTTTGTTTTGAGTTTGGCCTGTAATCTGTTCCGGCTGCAATGTTAAGATAGCTTATTATCTCGGCAACAATTTCCGGCGAAACTTTTGATTTTTCCTTTTTTTCGGGTTTAATTTTTTCTGAAAAAAAGCCCTCTCCAAGATACCGCATCCCTACCGCATAACAATCTTTAATTTTCTCTATGGGTACTGATTCAAAACCCGTTTTTTCGCAAAATGTTGGCATGAACAAAAGGTCTGGTTTTGTCAGCCACTTCATCCACATAAGCCGATAAATTGAAGGGTATTTTTCAAGGGCTTTAAAAAATTCAACTGGTATGATTAAATTTTTCATCTTCTAATAGATTAGCGATTGTGTAAATAACTATTGCTGATTGATTAATTTTAGGACTATCTGCATCCGGCAGCAACTCTTTTGCTATTTCTGAAAACTGCCATCCGTCCTCTGTTTGTTCTATTGGTTTAAGTCTTTTGTAATAAGATAAAAAAACGCCGGACGGAACTTTTGTGTTACAGATTGCTATTATTGCTGCATCCCCCTTATTCCTTACTTCGTTCAGGTACACTTTTATCAGTTCTTTCATTTTCCTTTTTCTTTTTGTAATCAGAAGGTATTTCGCCCCACATTGATTTATCCCAAAGAGTTACATTATCGTAATATCCTTCTTTTTGGCTATTTACGTATTCCATAGCCTTAGAAACAAGGTCTTTAATTTTAGGATTTGCGGCAACCGCAGTAGGGTTTAAAATTAACTCTAATTCCCTTTTAAACCAGCGTATTGCTGTTGCATTATCGCAATAAATCTTTTCCTTAATATCGTAATGGGTGCAGTATTTGTGAGCCTCTACAAGCGCAAGAAATTCGGCAATATTTGAGGAACAATGCTCTATGTTTCTTGCGGTCATTATGTACCTTTCGCCCTGCATTATCCTGAACTCGGCCATTCCCGTTTCCCTGCTAACGCTTACGTCAAGATGAATATAATCTCCCGTAGGTTTAAGCGAATGTTCAAGTGCCGATTCAACCATCCTGCCAAGAAGCCTTAATGCAATATGGTAGTTATTGAACTCCTGAATCCTCTCCGGCTTATTTTTAGCGAAAAGCATAGCCTGATTGTAGTCTTGCGTGATGCACATATCCCTGCCTCCCCTTGTAACGTAGTATTTCTTTACCATTTTAGTCTATTAATTCGTCAAGTGTAATGTTTAGTGTCCTTGAAACCAGTTTTGCTGTTTCAACCGTGTAATTTAGCTTACCATTTACCATTTTCGATATTCTGTCCAATCCTACCGTTTTTCCGGTAACTGACTGAATGAGGTAATATAAATCGTTTTGCGTTAATTTTTGCTGAACCAGTATTTTAGCAAGTTTGGTTTTTGCGTTTTCTGCCGTTAGCTTTCTCATAAATCATTTTTTGAAAGTTTAGATTTTGGCCTTCGTTATTTTGAAATATAGCTTAAAATATCTTTTTCGATTACCTTATGGTGCAAAGCAAGGTATTCGGTTTTTGTGAATTTGCCGGATTCCTCGCCATGCCCATCAGGTTTTGAATAATCGAAATAATCGTTATGCCATAAATTTAAACCCTCTTTTACAACCCAATCCCAAAATTCGGAAAGGGAAATTGAATAGTCTGGAAATTCATCATCAACGCTTGTGATTAATATTAAATCTTCGGACATCAATATTTCATGCTCTATTCTCATGGGTTAAAATTAAGACTTTTGCGATATTAAAAAGCACTTTCTTCCAAAAGAAGGCTTTTTGCTTTTAGGAAATCATTGAAATAATTGGTATTTACGGAATAGTAAATTTCTTTGCTTTCCCTTCTCGTTTTTACAAATCCCGCTTTTCTTAAAATTGCAAGGTGCTGGCTGCAAACAGATTGCTCCAATCCAAGTTTTTTGAAGATTGTTGTAACATTCGCCTCCTTTGATTTTGCGATTAAAACCATAATTTCCTGCCTTAATGGATGATTAATAGCCCTTATTCTTTTTGCGGCTGCTTTTACATCTTCGGCTTTTACTGAAAATAGCTTTTGGAAATACTCATTTAGGTTTGCCATTTTGTTTTTTTTAATAATTATAAATTGGGTTTAAAAGAACTAATTTTTGCTTATTCTTTGCGCTATGTGCTTTTGCGGTTGTAGGCGTGCTGTAACGCCTCGTTAAGCATCCGGTAGGAATCGAACCTACGATATACGATTGTGTGGTTATAAAATCGCTGCCTCATGACCACCCTGTGCTATCTTAGCTCTCCACATACACACATAGCCAAAGAACTTGTTTGTTGCAGGTGATGGAATCGAACCACCGACCTTCACCTAATCAGGGTGATAAGCTACCACTGCTCCAACCCGCCATCTGCCCGTATATAGCAACGGGCTTGCTCTTTTTACTTTTTGATTACGACCTCCTTTTTATGGCATTTGCTTAAAAAGCGTTATTGGCATATTTCCATATAACGGGGTTTTGCCATCCCACTTCTCGATAAATTGCTGTTTTAAAAGTTCATCTGTTATGCCTTTTGATATAATCAGATTGTATTCTTTTTGCAATTCTGCAAGTTCATTCTTTTTCCTTTGCTCCATTATCTGCTGCTCCAAAACGGAAATGTTTGTATTTACCTCGTTTCTTGCATCAATCTTCTCTTTAACCTTTTGGGTAGGCGTTAGCGGAGAAGTGAACGTCATAAGCCGGACACCGATGCTGTCAAACGCTTTATACACCATTGCTCTTACCTCTGCCTCGTATTTAAGGTTGTTTCCAGTAGCCATAATCGTATCTGTCGGGTACTTTCTGCTAACATCCTTCATAATGTCATAAATCCTTGTTTCAAGCACATTATCTTCCAGTGCTGGCATGAATTTATCATCATCAAGTTGAGCATTGTTAAAAACAACATCAACCGCCCTTTCTTTAAGTATAAGGTAGGAATAACTCGGCGTTGAAGTAAAAAGCGTTTTGTCGGCTGCTTCAAGTGTCATGTTGCTTTCAAACTTCGCCCTTTGTTCCCATGCTGGTATCTGAAACAGTTTTGTACTCCTATGCCAGTCCGAAACCCTGCCAGAAACAAGCGAGTAGTCAGACTTTCCGCTTTTGCCATAGTTTTCCATCAATACGCCGTAGTGGTTTGGCTCTACCCTTGTCCGGCATGAGGACATAAAAATTAGTGCAATAGCCGCCACAAGAAACATCTTCTTATTCTTTAAAAACTTCATTATTGAAGATGCTATAACCGTCAAAAAGACTGCTGCGCCAACCCAAGCTAACAAAAGGCCAAGCCAAGCGTTTACGTGATTGAATACAAAAGTTGACCCAAATGCGATTAAAAATGCACTAAGGATTGTGATTGCGATTCTGAGAATCATTTTCTTGAATTTAAATTGTTATGAAAAATTGTTACGGTTTGGGTTCTACATTCTCAACACTTTCTTTCTTTTCAACCAGTTTAATGAAATCCAAATCTTCGCCCATAAGTTCAGCACGCATACAACAAGTTACGGCCTCAATCAATGATTCGCCTATAACAGACTTTTTATCATCTTTGAGATAGGATAAAAGCCCCAAAACGAACAAAGGTTTTGAACCCTCTGCTTCTAACATAACTTTCATGGTGTCGCCTTCTCTTTCAAAAGAAAAGTTAATGCACCCTTTTTGGATTTTTTTCTCGCCATTTTTGGCCGTGTTTTCGTTTTCCATTTTTTGTGTTTTTATTTTTTAAAATAATTAAAGTGATTCCGCTTTTGATTTTAAGTTTAAGATTGATGCTTGAAATTTTGTCAGCAAATCAACCGCCTCTGCTGTTTTAACCTTTGGCATTGTAGATAAGACTTGCTGTGCATACATCAATATTTTTTCCTTGTCCGGTGCTGCCGCAAGTTTTCTCGCTGCGGCTCTCTTAGCTTTAAGTTCTGCCTCCGCTTTTTCATCTGCCTCTCTCTTAGCCTTGCGTTCTGCTTCAAGTTGTTGTTCCAGCAACTCCCTTTCTTTTCTCTCTTTTTCCAGTTGCTTTTGCTGCTCTGCTCTTTCGTTGGCAAGACGTTTCTGCTCCTCTGCCCTTTTTGCTGCCGCCTCTGCCTCCTCATTGGCTTTAATCAAACTTTCCTTTTCTGCGTGTTCCTTTTGAAGTTTTGCGCCGGAAACTATCTTCTCAAAATCTTCTTCGGTTATTGTAGCAAAATCAATACCGTAAGGCACAAACTGAATGTAAGGCGATAATACGGCCATCCTTGCCTCCCTTAATTCAGCCTTAACCTTTTGATTGTATATCTCCTCAAACTTTTCCTGCGCCTCCAAATGCTTTTCTATCGGGCTTACAACCGATTCAATGATGTTGTAAACACCATCAACGGTTTTACCGTACTTTATAATGTCCTCTTTAAGACTTTTGCGAACCTTGTCTGCGCTTATCCTTACCTGACGAAGTGTTAATCGAGCATCCCTCGCCATCTTCATTTTCTCTTTTTGAGAAACATCGGTAACAACGAGTTCTTGCGCTTTGTCGTTCCACTCTTTAGCCTGTTCAAAAAACGGTAAGAATTTTTCTTGAATGTAATTGGCCGTTTGTGCTTCCAGCCCACTTGACTGAACTACGGCCACCAAATCTGTGATGGTATTTTTTTGCATGATTTTTATTTTGATTTTTGATAGACTTAACAAATATATGTAAACTATCGAACTGCCAAAAATATTTTTTAAAATAATTCCATTTGCTTGAATTTACTGGTTTCTTCTTCGGCCTCCTCCGGTAAGACTTCTGTATCGTAGCCATACCTTTTTAAATCCCTGCATATTTCATTCATCAACTTGTTCGGCAAGTGGCCTGAATAATCGCTAAGACCTCGTTTCAGCCAGTATATGTATTTATCGAAGTTCCTTCGCTTTGATATTGCCTGTTGCTCTTTTTCATCCGTTACAAATTCAAGTGTTGAATAATGAAAATCGCAAATAATGGCCTGTCCGGTTTCCTTCACAAATCCCTTATCCATCAAATTTGAAATTGCGCTGGTTATCGTTTGGTGTGATGCTTTCAACTCACGCCGTATTGTATGCAGAGTTGTTCCCTTGTTGTTAAGAATGAATGATGCAACCAAATCAGAAGTTCTGGTTAATTCGCCGGACTTGAGAAGTTCAATGTAGTTTTTAATTTTCGGTTTCATTTTTTGGGTTTTTAAATTTAAACAATGCTTTTTGCGCCGCTTTGGTGTTTGCCTTGCCTGTTGCCCTATTCAGGGCTTATTCAGGGCTTATTACAGCCCGTTTCAGGGCTTGTCCTGCCCGTTACCCTGCTTTGCCCTACTTAGGGCTTATTTTGGGCTTATTTTAGGCTTATTCGGTACTCGATTCCCTTCCGGCATACTTGGGTGCTGCCATACGGCCAAACTTTACCCTTGCCATATCCAATACATAGGTATTGCAGGGCATAGCCATAATGCAGTAGATAATCTGAACTAATAAGCGATTCCGCTACATATCGCCATGCTGCATCGTATTTGCGGAAACTCTTTACTTTTTTGTAGTTTTTTTTGCCTTTCTGCCTGATTGATAATGTTACCATAAATTTAAGTTTAAGAAGTCTATTTTGATGAATTTAAAAAAGCGGGGTTTTGAACCCCGCCTTAATTTTAAGGTTGCACTATGTTTTGTTCTGATGAACAGTTTTGAACCTTATCTGTGATGCCATCGCAGTATCGCCCAAACTGCATACCAAAAGCCACTTTTTCATCATCGCTGCCAGTACCAAATTTGAAGGCAACAATATCGGCATCCGAAACTAAGTAGGATATGTTTTTGCTTTTCAAAAAACTCTCCAAAATTTCAGTGAATTGTAAAAACATCATGTCGCTTTTGGCTGGTATCTCACATTCTTGCTTATCCGGCAGATTAACGGGATTTGCAAATGTTATCCTGATAATGTTGTCTGCATTGTGCCGCCATTGTTCGCCATCATCTGTAATACACACTATCCACATTAACGACCTGTTACCTACAAAATCTTCGTGAAGTACAAAATGTTCGCCTTGTTCCGGCTTAACCAATGTGATTCCGTTTTTGCCTTCATAAGAAAACCTTAATACTTGTGCATTGTATGTTGCATAATCTCTGATGCTTAGATTCTTTTTCATGTTTTTAAGTTTAAAAGTTATTTCAATTTTGTTGCTCTGCGTTCCAATGATGCTAACCTGTCGGATTCTAATATGTCCTGAAAACAATGATTGCAGCATCCGTTAATTCGTTCTGAACTTGTTACCAAATTCTCGCCACACCAATCGCATACTGGCTTGCTGCTATCGTACTCGTATTTCTTGTATTGCGGAAAAGGTAACTCGCTTGCGCTGCCTAATTCATACGACTTGGAAGGGTAGCCGCCGGAGTAATTCTTTTTTCCGGCATTGTCATAAACACTGCCTGAATATACAGTGCCTGTTGAAGATTTTGTAGTACCGCCACAATCGAAGTAACTCGTTTGCTTGTAACCGTGATTTGAGTACCATACGCCGCTATCCCAAACACCCTGCTTCTCATTAACGATTGTGATATGACCCTGCTCATTCAAGAACGCTAATTTGTTACCTGTGCCTATGTAACCTTTAATCAGATTAACGATTGCAGGATTATTCAGAAAACCATGAGGCAAATTTTTCAAAACAGATTCGTTGAACATATACGTATCGCTATAATCGTTTGAAATGGGTGCTGAATAGATTATGCCGTTGTGTGCAAAACCTAAATTTTTCGTTACTAAGAACGGATGACAATTTGTTTCATTGATTTTGCCATGTGTGCTGATTCTGAAATGGCACACAAATGAACTGTTTGCATTATTTTGCTTTGCCTCTGTAAATGCTTTCCAATAGCGTTTGAAAGAAAACATTTCTTTGAACGTGATAACCTTGCGGCCATCGTTATACATAAACCCGCCTCCATGTGGATTATTTTCCCAGCACTTTTTAAGAGTTTCCTTAGTTACATTTTGTCCTGCTGGTATTGCTGCTATTATACACATAAATTTTTAATTTTAGGATTGATAAAATGATTTTGAAAATAGGGGAGTTTTGAACTCCCCGTTTAAGTTTAAGAAATTGCAATTACTGTGAACCCGAACCTGTCATTAATTCGCTTTGCTATTGAATTGCTGACCTTACCGCATCCGTACCTTTCAGATAGCTTTGCTGCAAGTGTGATTTTTTCAGCAATTTTTTCATGGGTGTATTGCTCCCGCATTGTTTTATATAGCAAAGATTCAGTGCTGGATAATTTCAGAAGAAACTGATTCAGATTGCGGCCAAAATCGCCTACAATTACCTGCATCAATTTTACACGCCACATTAACGTATTGTAATTTGCTACCCTTGAAAATATCCTTATTTCAAGCACCTTACTATTTTTCAAATAAAAGGCAGAATATTTGTCAGGATTTGCAAAGTAGTTATTCCATTTTTTCGCCTGACAATAGCGATTTGTTAATCTGCTTTCGTACATTCCATATAAAATGGGAACGAATCCTTTTAAACCTTTTAGCAAATCGTGGCTGTGAGTGTTCTTACGGCTAATGTTGATATGACCGCCGCATGAAGTATCTGAC
>JACCDW010074387.1_pt1 | contig 24366 bp, 24 predicted proteins | sample 7449781 | NCBI WGS metagenome assembly JACCDW01 (sample SAMN15323449, study PRJNA562643) | freshwater metagenome | isolation source: river surface water | place: USA:Blue River Watershed | collected 2017-08-18
AACAAATTGAGTGGTTCAAAGCTGGTGGCGCATTGAATATCATCCGTAAATCAGTAGCTTAATTTTTTGAGGGACATTCCTCAATCTATATCAAAACAAAAAAGGCGCCGTTGGCGCCTTTTTTGTTTTGATATAATTCAATTATTTCGCTTTTGGTAAAGATTCACTATTCGGATGCTTTGCATACCAAATGTATGATTTTACGCAGTTAAAAACAGGTTCATCGTTTGATTTATCTTTGCCATGGCCTGTTCTCACAACAACCATGTTTGAATTGTCTTTTGGCATAATGATATATTGCCCATTGTGGCCTTGGAAATAAGAAATATCAATATCCCCTACTTTGCCTAACCAAAATGAGTGACCATAATGTTCACTCTTGAATGGCTTCTGAGCTAAATTCAAAAACGACGAATCAATGACTTGTTCACCTAGGTGGTTCTTGCCGTTATGCATCACCAAAGAACCCAATTTGCCAAAATCTCTCGCCGTTGAATTAAAGCAGCAATAAGTAATTTCTTTGCCATTTTCTTTATCTAAAGACCAAACTGCAGGGTATTCTGCCCCAATTTTTTTCCATAAATTTTCTTGAGCATATTCAGATATAGATGCATACGTTTTAACAGATTTGTTCGCATTTGATTTTCTATGTGCTTCTAATGCATTCATCAACACAAAACCTAAAAACTGAGTCGCTCCACTTTGATAAATAAATTTTTCACCTGGCTTATTCGCAAAAGTTACAGTTCTCATAACCTTTTCAATATCATTCGAATAGTACGCTTGCGCTGTAATGCCAAAAGGTGAAACATAACTTTCATCCCAATCCAATCCAGCGGTCATTGTTGTTAAATGCCTTAAGGTAACTTCATTGGCATATTTGCCTGTAATCCATGGCACATATTGAATGACTTTATCATCCCACGAGCCAATCATTTTATCTTGAATTGCACGTTGAACCAATAAGGTTGTGATGGTTTTGGCCATCGAAAATGAATTGGTTTTTGTCGAATCTGTGATCCCTCTAAAATAATTTTCTGAAATTAAACTATCGTTTCTATAAATCAGGTAAGAACCTGAATTGGTTTTATCTAACATGGCAGTTAACGCTGGGTTTAATTTGAATGTAGCAGTGCCCAAAACAGTTGTATTTTTTTGTTTATCGTCAGTGGCAATTTTACGTACATCAAAATCAACCCAATCCATATAATTTGCGGTTTTTTCACCTTTTAAATAAACCAATCTAACTCCTTTTATGAGGTAATTATAAGGAGAAATCCAAACCACGGCTATGAGTAAACATAAAAACCCAATAACCCCAAGAAGCACTTTAAGTATTTTCATAAATCTTTGAAATTGCGTCAAATATAAATCATGTGAAATCATAAATACGATTGAAATGGTGAATAAAAGTGATTAAATTATTAAACAATTGTAAATTATCCCTACAACTATGGCCTGTCCCTCAAAAGAAGTCCACTAAAATTTCATTATATTTGTAAATATGATCAATTTCAGGAAATCTGTATCTATTTTACCTATACTTACAATCATAACTTCATTATTTTACCTTGGAAGTGTTTTAAAACCAAAACACAATAGTTCCATTTTAGGAGAAAAACCAGGCTTTTTTGAGCAATGGTTTGAAGCTCGAAAAGATGTGAATGGCCAAGTACCGTCATGGTTGAGAACAGAATGGAGTCAGTGGGATCGAAATCAAGTCATTTCCCGTAACAACTTTGCCACAATTGACAGTATTCATGAAATTGGTCCAGAGGACATTGGTGGTAGAACCCGTTCAATGTGGATTGACCCAACCAATGATAATTTAATCATTGCTTGTGCCATTTCAGGTGGTGTTTGGAGAACTACAAATGCCGGTGCTACCTGGGCACCTGTGAACGACCAGGAAATTTCGTTGATGCCAAGCTGCATTACAGCCAATCCATTCAACTATAATGAAATTTATTATGGCACTGGTGAGTGCCGAGATGCTGGTGTACACAACAACGGAAACGGAGTTTTCAAATCTAATGACAGAGGCAAAACTTTCACTCAACTTTCGTCAACGGTAGGATTGAATGGAATGGATGCAATCTGGGATATTGAACACTCACTTTCTGATAGCAATACAATTTTTGTAGGAACCAATTCACAAGGTTTGTACCGTTCAACCGACAAGGGCAATACTTGGCAACAAGTATTTACTGGTGGAAACAAAATGGTTTCAGATATTTTAGCCTTGCCAAATGGTAGGGTCATCATTTCTCAACAATCAAATACTGTTTACATCTCTGACAGCAATGGTAAAGCGGGAACTTTTGTACAAGTGACAAATTTCCCGAGTAAACCTGTGGGCGGAACTTACCGCAGAATTCAAATGGCAAATTGTGCCAAATATCCTAAAGTTGTTTATGCTCTTTATGAGGGATATCAATTTAACGACGATCCAGTTGCTTTTTATAAAAGTAGCGACGGTGGCAAAAATTGGATCAAAAAAGCCACGCCAGTAGACATTGGACCAGGATATCAAGCGTATTGTGTGATGCTTGGAGTCAGTCCCGTAGACTCAAATAAAGTTGTAGCAGGAGGAGTATCCGCGTGTGCTTCAACGAATGGCGGTAATACCTGGAAACAACTTTTTGGAAGTCACTCAGATCATCATTCTTTCGCAGGGTTTAGAACAAAATCAAATGAGTTTTTATTGGGGACAGATGGTGGAATCTATCGATTTAGCTGGAGCGGAACATCTAGCATTTCTAATTTAAATAATGGTTACCATGTAACACAATATTATGCAGGTGCTTATGGTGTTAATGGATTTAATTCGGTTGCAGGTGCGCAAGACAATGGAACGCACTACTCTTATGCCCCAATGAACAATAGAAAAATATTTGGGGGAGATGGTGCATATTGCCATATTGGTATGCAAGATGGCACTGTGGCTTATGTCTCTTATCAAAATGATGGAATCAATAGAATTGATAACTTCAACGGAGGATTTGGAAACTCGTCAGACATTGCCGATGCACGTTTCACAACCGACGGTGTGGCCTTTATCAATGCATATACCATGAATCCTGCAGACCAAGCAATGTTGTTTTATAGAACAAATTCTGGAGTATACAGAACTCAAGATTATGGCAGTACATGGGAGAAAATCAATACTGTTTCAAGATCTGGAATGAAGGCATTGGCTTGCAGTGAAGATGCAAACCCTGTATTTTATTACGGTGGTGCTGCAGCCCAACTTTATAAACTTGAAAATGCTGCCCAATCAATTGGAACTGAGGTCAATTTGAATTCAAGCGTGCCATCCATCATTACCAATGATTATATCAATAGTTTAACCATCAATCCTGTTAACAAATACCAAATCTTTGCTTCATTTACCACCATTAGCACTCAAGGTCGCGTTTGGAAAGTAAGTCGCCTCGATAGTACAAAACCAATTTGGGAAAACATTTCAGGCAATTTACCACCAAAATTACCTGTAAATATGGTTGCCGTTGACCCTCAAGATCCTGAAAACAAAATTTTTGCTGCTACAGATTTTGGCTTCTATTTCACCATTGATGGAGGTAAAAACTGGACAAAAGATACGCGCATTCCTAATGTTGAAATCCATGAAATTAAAATGAGAAATTCAGACAGACGCCTATTTTTATTTACCCACGGTAGAGGTTCTTGGACAATTAAACTTTCACCGTTAAGCAATACACAAAAGATCGTTAAAAACAACAACCTATTAAAAGCTTATCCAAATCCAGCGAATCATTCAATCAATGTTTCCATAAACAATGGCGAACCAATTCAACAGGTAGAAATATACACCTTCAGTGGATCTAAGGTTCTTGAAACCAACGCTCAAACAATCAATACAACAAATATTTCATCAGGTATCTATTTTATTCGTGTGAAAACCAGTCAAAATACTTACACCAAGAAAATTAAAATTTCACATTAAGCATGTTAAATAAAGAAATTGAAGCCGCACTTAAGACCTTAGAAAAACAAATAGCTGAATTATCTGAAATGCTTAAAGAAGTAAGTCATGATATTATCGACGGCGGTTTTTCGAATTATCCCATTTTTGTTGCTCACCAAGAAAATGCAAAAATTGGTGAATTGATTTTGGATAGAACTGAATTTGACTTTCCATTCTCAATCAACGCCACCGTAATGGAGCGATTAATCGAGTTGAATATTTTGAATCAGAATAAAATCGAAGATTTCACAAAGGCTTTTGGCGATAACAAGAAGAACATGTGTATCCTTTGGCTGTACGGCGAACATTCTCAATTTATTTTTACGCCGTTCCTTAAAACTGCTAAAGCCTAAATGAGTTTGCCAACCATCGACATAGTCATCCTGAATTATAATACAAAAGAGGTGTTAGAAAAATGCCTCCCAAAAGTTATTGAAAATTCGCAGTACTCGAATTGTAAAATTGTGGTGGTTGACAATGCAAGCACCGATGAATCAGCCCAATTTATCAGAGAGACTTACCCGAATCTTGAACTCATTGTTCTCGATTCAAACACCGGTTTTGCCGGTGGTTATAACAGAGGTTTAAAAGGCCGAAGTGCAGACTATTTTGTATTGCTAAATTCTGATGCAGAACCTGAAAAAGGTTGGATGGAACCACTGTTAAAAATGGTTGAAACCCACCCCGATCTTGGAGCATGCCAACCCAAAATCATTGATTATTTCAACCGTGAAAAGTTTGAATATGCGGGCGCAGCAGGTGGATATATTGACCAATTTGGATATCCGTTTTGTATGGGAAGAATCTTTGGGAATGTAGAATTTGACCACGGACAATACAATCACTCAAATGAAATTTTCTGGGCTTCCGGTGCTGCCATGTTTATCAAAAGAGAAGCCTGGGAGAAAGCAAACGGACTCGATGAAGATTTCTTTGCTCACATGGAAGAAATTGACCTTTGCTGGAGATTGCAGTTGCTTGGATATAAAATTTACAATTGCCATGAAAGTACATTCTACCATATGGGAGGTGCCACTTTATCGAACCAAAATCCGAGAAAAACCTATTTGAATTTCAGAAATTCTTTGCTCATGCTTTATAAAAATTTGCCCGAGTCTATCAAATCTAAACGTATTTTACAACGTAAACTTTTCGATGGTCTTGCAGCATTCTTGTTTTTGATCCAAGGAAAACCAAAACATGTTATTCAAATTATTAAAGCCCATCAGTATTTCGATAAACATAAAAAGAATTTCCAAGTTGCAAGCAATCCTAAAGACATTCAATCTTTCTCAGGAGTGCTAAAATCAAGCTTGGTTTTTGGATATTTCCTTTATGGAAAGAAAACCTGGAATAACTGGTACAAGAAGTAATTAACTTGAACGCGGGTGAAATTTCACCAAGGTATCTGCTAAATAATTTCGATCTAAATGCGTATAAATTTCTGTCGTGGTAATAGATTCATGCCCCAACATTTCTTGAACTGCTCTTAAATCTGCACCTGCCTCCACTAAATGAGTTGCAAAGCTATGTCTGAATGAATGTGGGCTAATCACTTTATCGATCCCCGCCATAATCGCAGCTTTTTTGATGAATAAGAACACCGATTGACGCGTCAACCCTCTGCCATAACGATTCAAAAACACCAAATCACGGCTCGATTTGGAAATGTTCAATTTATTTCTTATATTATTGGTATATAATTGAATGTGCTTCAACGCCCTGCCGGAAATTGGAACCAATCTTTCCTTATTTCCCTTTCCAAGGACCTGAACAAATTGATCGTTAAAATGGACGTGGGTCAATTGCAACCCAACCAATTCAGAAACACGCAAACCACAGCTGTATAAGGTTTCAAGCATTGCTACATTGCGTTCTCCTTCATCTGTAGAGCGATCAATGGTTGAGATCATCGCGTCTATTTCTTCTGGACTTAAAACCACGGGTAATTTGCGACCCGTTTTGGGTGGTTCTAAAAAATCCGCTGGACTTTCGTCAAGCAAATCGTCTAAAACCAAATATTTAAAAAATGCCCTAACCCCAGAAACAATCCGCGCTTGAGAGGTGGCTTGAAAACCCATTTCCGCAATAAACGCAGAAAATTGTTCCAGATTTTTTTTATTGAGGGATAATGGACTTTGAAATCCGTTTGTTGTAGACCAAAGTTTTAACTTCTCTATATCACGATGGTATGCATCAATGCTGTGTTTCGACAAAGACTTTTCTAAAGTCAAATATTGTAAAAAACCAACAATAACTTCATCCCACTGCAACATTTACGGTATAAACTTTACCTTATTCACTTGTAAAACTTCTTTGGTATCTGAATTGATAATCCAAACCATACAGCTTAATTTGTCGGCTTTCCATTTGGCAACTCTCGGAATATAATAGTGTTTCTCCGTTGTGAATCCAGCGGGCATTCCTAACGTTAATGGATCTCCATAAGCAGAAGTCACTAATTTTCTCAAAACATGCTTAAAAGTATATTTTTCCTCAACACCATTGGCAGTTGATTGCCAACCCACCATATCATCTTCTACAATAGCAATCACCCAATTGAGTTTCGTTGTATTTGGAATTGAAGTATTTGCAACCGCCTTTATTTCAATTCTACCTTTATCTTCATCTGGCAACCACTTTGCGTTTAAATCAATATTGATTGGCGTTGTTTTTACCTTTTGTTGATCAACCACAATAGACCAAGAATTTTCATCAATCAAATATTTACCATTGTAAGACACATTATCAATGATTCCTAAAGGTAAATTTGTAACTGTACCCAATGTCCCTACCAAATCATCGGCATCTTTAGTCACCAATGTGTCCATATTGGGCCATGGCTTCGACAAAGTGCCATAGTTTGGGTAAATGGCCAATATTTGAATTTTATTGGGATTCGCTTCTTCAATTGCGAAGGCCTTTTCAGCAGCTCTAGGACAATTATTACAACGAACACCGGTCACATCTACAAGCAGCACTTGTTTGGTTTGAGCCGTAGGCACGGAACTCAAATAGGTAGTGTCTAATAAAGGACGTTCTTTAAATTTCAATCCTGAAGGAGGTTCTTCTTCGCAAGAAACGAACGAAAGCGCCAAAAATATCCCTCCAAAAAATAAATTAGAAATTCTCATTCCACGAAAATAAGCAAAACCTTTGTTTGGTTATCTTTGTTTATTAGAATAATTATGAGAAAATTAAAAATGAAATTGCTTGCCTCTGGTGCAATGGCCTTAATGACAGGTTGTTTTTTTGGAAAATCGAAAACGGTGGATGCACAAACTGCCAAAGAATCGAACCCCAACGAATCAATATATAACATCAAAATCATGCAATTAGATGAAAAAACGGCTTTGGATTTATCGCAATACAAAGGCAAAAAAATCTTATTCGTGAACACAGCAAGTGAGTGTGGATTTACCCCACAGTACGAAGATTTGCAGAAACTTCAAGATAAATACCCAGAGAAATTGGTCGTAATTGGTAGCCCTTGCAATCAATTTGGCGGTCAAGAGCCAGGAAATTCAGACCAAATTGCAACGTTTTGCAAAAAGAACTTTGGAGTAACTTTCATGTTGACCCAAAAATTAGATGTGAAAGGTGAAAATCAACATCCCTTATTTCAATGGCTAACCAGCAAATCAAAGAATGGTGTTTTAGATTCAGAAGTAAAATGGAATTTCAATAAATTCTTGGTAGACGAAAACGGAAAACTTGTGGCATACTTCGCATCAACCACCGGACCAATGTCGTCAGACATTACCAAATTGATTGATAAATAAGAATTATTTTTCTCTATAAACCACTTTTTTATGGCAATTTGCAGCTATAACGTTATTTTTGCGCTTCAAAAATATACTCATGAGCATTCTAGTTAATAAAAATTCGAGAATTGTTGTTCAAGGTTTTACCGGAAACGAGGGAACTTTCCACGCAACACAAATGATTGAATACGGTACCAATGTTGTTGGAGGTGTAACTCCAGGAAAAGGTGGAAGTAAGCATTTAGATCGTCCTGTATTTAATACTGTAGAAGCTGCAGTGAACGAAGCCGGTGCCGATGTGAGTATCATTTTCGTACCACCAGCATTTGCCGCAGATGCAATTATGGAATCTGCCGACGCTGGTATTCAAGTCATTGTTGCAATTACTGAAGGTATTCCTACCAAAGATATGGTGATGGTCAAAGAATATTTGAATTCTAAAAACTGCCGCCTTATTGGTCCTAACTGCCCAGGTATCATCACTCCTGAAGAAGCTAAAATTGGTATCATGCCTGGTTTTATTTTCAAAAAAGGTCATATTGGTGTTGTATCTAAATCAGGTACTTTAACGTATGAAGCTGTTGATCAATTAACTAAATTAGGTATGGGTCAGTCAACTGCAATTGGTATTGGTGGTGATCCAATTATTGGAACTACAACCAAAGAAGCTGTTGAATTGTTCATGAACGATCCAGAAACTGCTGGTATTGTAATGATTGGTGAAATTGGTGGCGGTATGGAAGCAGAAGCTGCGAATTGGATCAAACAATATGGCACTAAACCAGTTGTTGGATTTATTGCTGGTCAAACTGCTCCTGCAGGTCGCCGTATGGGACATGCTGGTGCAATTGTAGGTGGTAAAGACGACACTGCTGCTGCAAAAATGGCTATCATGCGCGAGTGTGGTATTCACGTTGTTGAAAGCCCTGCAGAAATCGGACGCAGAATGTTCGAAGTAATGAAGTAATCTAAATTTGAAATGATACAAAAAAGGCTGTTTTTCAACAGCCTTTTTTTATGTCCCTCTCCGAGGTTTTATTTCTTCTTCTTTTTTGATTTTGTTAAATCAACCACTGTCACCCCATCATGGCCTGCTTCTGTCCATTGAAAGAAATCATCTTTTAAGGCTGTATTAGGCGTTAACTTATTCATTTCAATAGATACCTCAGTTCCGTTTTTATAATGCTGGATAACCTTGTTTATTTTATAATTAGAATTGTCAATCTCTAATTTTAAATATGCATAATTTGCCTTCTTCTTAGGCACTAAACGAATCACATCTTGCACTCTATTCCCTTCCGTCGTTGGTCCCTCATATTTGCTCTTATAGCCTTTGTTATACACCGTGAATATTTCATTGGGAGTAATGCTATTGTCTCTCTTTTTATAATCCTCAACCGTTACCTCTTGATCATCTGGATTGTACGTCCAAATTGTTAATCCATTGCAATAAATTTCCTGATTTGCATAATTCAATTTGAATTTATTCCCTTTAATCCAAACCGTTCCTTTTGAAACTAAAGGCTTTTTATTTACTGCACTGGTGGTAATGGTAAAGCTTGCAGTGATCGTTTTATACCCTTGATATAATTTCGATACTTTTTTGAGGATTTCTTGCGACTTTGCATCACTTTGACCTTTATCGGAAATTACTTCCTGAGTTTGCGCCCTTGCAATTGTGGTTGTAAAAAGACCCATTACAACCAAACTTAAAATTCTAAAATTCTGTATAAACATATCCTATTGACTATAAATTATTCAAAAACTGTTCCAATGCATATTCATCTGGAACCAAAACTTGACGGGGTTTACTCCCTGCATTTGGACCCACAATGCCAGCATCTTCTAATTGATCCATTAATCGACCCGCACGATTATATCCTATCTTTAACTTACGCTGAATCATACTTGTACTACCCACTTGATTTTGCACAATCACCCTAGCGGCATCCTCAAACATTGAATCTCGCTCGTCAGCATTAAATTCACCACCAGCAATTGTGGTTGTATCGTCTTGTACCTCAGGTAAAATATAGGCTGTCGGATATGCCCTTTGCTCACCAATAAAGTCACAAATTTGTTCAACCTCAGGTGTATCGACAAACGGACATTGTAATCGAATCATTTCATTTCCACCACTATAAAGCATATCTCCCTTACCTATTAACTGATCGGCACCATTGCCATCTAAAATAGTACGGCTATCGATCTTAGAAGTTACACGAAATGCAATTCTCGCAGGAAAGTTGGCCTTAATCATACCCGTAATTACATTCACCGAAGGACGTTGAGTTGCCAAAATCAAATGAATTCCAATGGCACGAGCCAACTGAGCAATACGGGCAATAGGCATTTCAATTTCCTTACCAGCGGTCATCATCAAATCTGCCACCTCATCAATCACTACAACTATATAAGGCAAGAATCGATGTCCATTTTGAGGGTTTAACTTTCGGTTTACAAATTTTCCATTGTACTCAACTATGTTTCGCACCATGGCATCTTGGAGCAATTTGTATCGGTTATCCATTTCCACACAAAGAGAATTCAAAGTGTTAATCACCTTCGCATTTTCAGTAATAATTGCCTCGCCATCTCCCGGCAATTTTGCCAAGAAATGTCTCTCAATTTTATTGAATAACGTCAATTCTACCTTTTTAGGATCCACCAATACAAACTTCACATAAGCAGGATGCATCTTATAAAGCAACGAAACCAATATTGCATTTAACCCTACAGATTTACCTTGTCCGGTTGCACCAGCCATCAATAAATGAGGCATTTTAGCCAAATCGGCAATGAAAATCTCATTTGAAATGGTTTTCCCTAAGGCAACTGGCAACTGATAATCACATTCTTGGAATTTCTTACTTGCCAACACTCCTCGCATTGGCACCATTTCTGGATTTCGATTAGGCACTTCAATACCAATGGTTCCCTTACCTGGAATTGGAGCAATGATACGAATTCCCAAAGCCGCTAAACTCAGTGCTATGTCATCTTCAAGGTTCTTAATTCTTGAAATTTTCACCCCAGGCGCTGGAATGATTTCATATAAAGTTACCGTAGGACCAACACTTGCTTTAATGCTAGAAATTCCAATTTTATAATTTTCAAGGGTATCTTGAATTAACTTTTTACTTTTATTAATCTCCTCAATATCAATCTCTTGCCTCTTCGTGTCGTAATCTTTTAGTAAGTCTAATGTAGGAAATTGATATTTGCTCAAATCGGCCTTTGGATCAAATTCTGTATCTACACCATACCTTTCCACCGCCGCATCACCCTTATTTTCCGAAACCAGTTCATCTTCATGTTGGGTTAAATCTTGAATTGCAAAGCCATCAGCAAACTTTATTTCCTTTGGCCCTGCATTGATATCGGTTATTGGTTCTAAACTTTCTTCTGATTCGGCAGCATAAATCACAAATTCCTCAGTTTCTTCCTGTTGCGGTATCACCGTATTTTCAGGCTTAAACGAATATTCTTCTGGCTCTATGGCATCTACAATTGGCTCAAACTTGGGAGCAATTGGTTGCTCAATCTTATCTTCATTATTTTTGAGGGACGCAGGTTCCTGCTCATCTTTTCGTTTTATGGTGATGTTCATACCATCCCAATTTTCGAAATCACTTACCGAAGGCCCATCATCTAAATCATCATCTGCAAACGGACTTTTTAGGTTTTCAGAATCTGAACTCAAAGGATGCTCGTCATCTTCATCATCTCCATCGACAATAATACTCGGAGAAGTTTTTTCAGCGACAATTCCATTGGCACTTAAATCTAATGCTGTATCTAATTCATCATCATCTTCCAATTCTTCTGGGTTTTTGAGTATAATTCTAGAAAACGGATTCAAATTGAGGAAAACAAATGAGTAGACCACTGCAAAGGCTGCCAAGAATAAAAATGCCCCAATTGGCCCAATGCTATTTTGAATCTGAACAATTCCAAAATAGCCAAATGTCCCCCCTAATAAAGGAAACCAAATTTGAAAGCAATATCCCAAAAACAAGGAGAACCAAATTACGAAGAGAATGGTATGTAAAAGAATTCTCAGCAGTGAGAATGGTCGATAATCGAAGAGCAAATACAACCCAGCAAACACCATGTAAGGTAAGATTGCAAAAGCGCCCAAACCAAAACCATTGTGCATAAAGAAAAACGCCAAACTAGAGCCAATTGCGCCCATTGCATTGGCGGCCTTAAGTTTTGTTTCACCATCATATTGCCCACCACCATCGGCTGAGAAACTTTGATCGGTTTGCCACGTAAAGAAAAACGAAATAAAACTAATGAGAAATACAACAGATAAAACCAACAATAAAAACCCTACAACCTTGCGTGTTGTTTCATTTTTTAAGGTTGCAGCCTTCAATATTTCTTTTCCAGAAATTTGTTCTGATTTGTCGGAAGTTCTTTCTTTTAAAAAATCAGCCGGCGATTTAGATTTTTTTGTGGATTGTTTAGGTGCTGCACTCATGGTGATTTACGAAAGTAAAACGAAAATAAGGGCAAAAATCATGTACTTATTCACAGAAAAATGAGTGTTTATTATATCACTCAGAATTACACAATGGTATAATTATCAACTATTTAACTGAAAAACCTCACCCTCTAATGCGAGGTAAGTTTCTAAATGCATTTTTTTAGCTTCCAACAACAACGGTTCGAGGTCTAAATAACGTGCACTGTAATGACCTATCATCAAATTCTTCACATTTGCCAACTTAGCAATTTGACCAGCTTGTAAAGCAGTTGTATGGAAGGTTTCTTGAGCTCTTTGAAGTCGGTCATGTAAAAATGTAGCCTCGTGATAAAGCAGCGTTACATCAGAAATATTGGGAACAATCGTTTCGTCGTAAATTGTATCAGATATATAGGCAAACTTTCTATTTTTATATCCTTGAATCGTTAACAATTCATTCGCTATTTCAATGCCACTTTGCCCTATAAAATCTTCTCCCCACTTCAATTTTTCATAAAACGTTACGGGAATTTCATAACGGTCGCAGGCCTCTAAATTGATTTTACGCTCTGGTCCTTTTTCCTCTATGATAAACCCAGTACACGGAATTCGATGCTTCAATGGCACGGTATGAATCGCAAAATCAATTTCGTTTAGTATCGTTTCAACCTCATTGGGATTTGTAAAAACATATCGAATTTCAAAATTCATGTGTGCATCGCCGGTGGTTAAAATTGCATCCATGATTGGTTTTAAATCAGATGGGCAAACAATATACAACGGATCTACACGGCCAAAAAGCGCCATGGAGGTAACCAATCCAGGCAAGCCAAAATAATGATCACCATGTAAATGCGAAATCAAAACATATTTGATTTTTTGCAATCTTAAATTGTATTTTGTTAGCTGCAACTGAGTTGCTTCGCCGCAATCTATCAGGAAATAATGCTTATCCAAACGAACATACTGAGCACTTGGATTTCTATCGCGCGTTGGCGTAGCAGATGAAGTTCCAAGAACAGTGATTTCAAATGGTTTTTGCATAATTGGACTAAATTAGTCTGAAAGCCGCTAAAATCGTGCCATTTATTGTGTTTTCTTAGTAATCCTCATTTTTATTTAGCCAGTAACAATTCATTGATGGCCGCCACCACTTCCAAAACTTCAATTCTCTCTATACAAGGCACAGATTGCGTACAATGAATTTGATCGCATGGGTTGCAATCCAATAAAGAATGCAAAACCTTTGATTTTGGATTTACCTGAGGGTAAAAAACATTTTGTACTCCGGGACCAAACAATCCAATTGAAGGCGTTCCCGATAAATCAGCAATTTGAAGTGGACCACTTTCATTGCCAATAAATAACTCCGCATTTTGAATTACAGAATATAACGTCAACAACGAATCATTGGAAATCCAAAGTTTAATATATTCACTATCTCCTTTTACCTTTTCTAAAATTGCCAATTCATCATTGGTACCAACAACAATTGCATTTAATGCAAATTTTTCCCAAAAATGTTTTGCAATAAACGCAAATCTTTCTGCAGGCCACTGCCGTAAAACCCTCCTCGCAGCAGGATGAATCACCACATATTTTCCCACTCCTAAATCCTCAACCCTTTGTTTTGCTAATAAGGCTTCTTCATTTGAGGGATATAATTTTGGAACCTTACAAACCTCAAAATTAGGTGCGAATTTGTCAATGATTGGAGTAATCATACGGGTGTTCGTGATAGACTCGTGAGGTTGATTTCCGCGTTGTTTAAATCTGACGGAACCTCTGTCAACGCGCATTTTTGAAGTTTTAAATAGAGAAAAGAACAACGTCTTCCAATTTCCTCTCATTTCTATCCAAAGATCATAGGACTTAAGTTGACTTTCCTGATTGATAAAATGATTGATGTTGGGGTCGTTTTGAATGAGCGATTGCACAAATGGTTTGCACAAGACTGTAATTTCAGCATTCGGAAAAATGTCCCTCAAATTCTGAAAAACATGAACGGAAGCCGCCATATCCCCAATTTCATCTAATTTTATGCAAACGATGGATTTAACTTTTTTCGCATTTGGTTTCCCTGAGAAAATACCCAATAGAACATTCAAACAGGCCGATAAAGCCATGTTCAATCCATAAAGTAATTTCTCGAAACGAACCATTAAATTTCAGATAAAGGATAAACAATTGGTTGCGAAGGAACCGCGTCGGAAGCAATTTTGGGAACCATTAGGTTCAACAAATAGAGTCCATCTTCAATTTTTTGATCTACATATATCAACTCAGTGATGCTCGAATTCATACGGGTATTTTTTGGAAATTGCCACCAAATTCGGTGAGCTGCCAATGCACCAGCATCTTCCTCTGGATCAACAGATGGCAAATCGGTGAGCAAATGTTGAAGGTTCAAATCAACTAAATATTGCATGGCTTCTAAAGAAAAATAAGGAGGATTGTTTCCAGACCAAACTTCACTTTTTTTCGCAACGTCGTTTGGAGTTGTTCGAATAATCACTGCTTCAACCTCTTGAATTTGATGTTTTTGCAATTCTACCAATGAAATCACCCAATCGTTATTTTCTTGAATCAATGGAACTGTTATGATTTGAGCGGTAAAAAAATGCTTGGTAAGCACTTGGTGAACTGAAATTCTATTTTCTGCAATATGTCCAACCCCTTCTGTATGGGTTCCATTGCCATGGGCACAATAAGTGACAATTTCACAATTGGCACTCCCACCTTCTTTCACAGAACCAACAAATGACCCAACGCGAATAGGCTCAACCGTTGGATAATTGATATGAAACGCATTGGGATTCTCAAAATCTGGTCCAAATCCTAACGTTAAATTCAGCGGTTGTGATAAATCAGCAACATAATTTCTGTTTTGAATACTCAAAGAAAATTGCATTGGTTCAAAATTGATAAAAAGAAACGGAAAAGAAAAATTAAAGCCAAATTAATCTTCTTCGATGTCTAACGCCTCCTCTAAAATTTCCAAGAACTTTTTATGGCTAATCTCATATGCCCCAAACTGAGCAATATGGTCATTCAAATATTGGGTATCGAGGAGTTTAAATTTATGTTCTCGTAAAAATTCCACGAGAAACATCAAACAAATTTTGCTTGCATCGGTCACGGTGTGAAACATACTTTCACCAAAAAACGCTTTTCGAATGCATACTCCATACAACCCTCCTACCAATTCGCCGTCTAAATAAGCCTCGAAGCTATGCGCAAATCCCTCATGGTGCAAGGCCGTGTAGGCTTCCTTAATTTCGTCGGAAATCCAAGTATCATCCTCCCGATTTTGGGAACACTTTTCAATGACCAATGGAAAGTTCCGATTGATCACCAATTCGAATTTATTTTTGTTATACAAACGTCTCAAGTTTTTAGAAACTTTAAATCGTTCGTCTAATGGAATGATTCCCCGACGCGTTGGCGTGTGCCAATATATGGCACCGCCTTCATCTGGATCGGCCATTGGAAATGATCCCGACAAATATGCTTGAATGAGTAATTGGGGCGTTAATAACATTTCTGCAAAAGTAATTCAACATAAAATGTGTGAATTCATTTTTCTGATGTTTTTTTGCACCATTATGGGAAAAGGTAAAAATAAGCTTGAGAAATTTGCTGAATTCGATTCATTTGAAAATACTTACGACTACAATTCGGATACAAAAGGCAAATGGTCAACTATTTTTGGCAACTCAAATCCAATTGTTTTAGAACTTGCCTGCGGCAAAGGCGACTATGCCATTGGACTCGCTAAAATGAATCCCAATATCAATTACATAGGTGTTGACATTAAAGGGAATAGACTTTGGAAAGGCGCAAAAACTTCATTAGAACTAGGATTGTCAAATGTGCGATTTTTGCGAATAGAAATCGACAAATTATTTGACTTTTTCGCGGAAAACGAAGTTTCAGAAATTTGGATCACCTTTCCAGATCCTCAACCTCATAAAGAAACAAAACGCTTGAGTAGTGGCCGTTTCCTCAACGTTTATCGCAAAGTGATGCCAACTACAGGCATCATGAACATTAAAACTGATTCAGATTTATTTTATCAAAGTAGTCTTGATCAAATTGAAGAAGATCAACTCACTTTATTGGAAAATATAAACGACGTTTACGGAATGGTTCCGGTTCCAGAATTTCTTCAAATCAGAACATTCTATGAAAGTATCTGGCTCGAAATGGGTAAGAAAATTAAATATGTGAAATTTATTTTGGGGGATGTTGTGAGCAGGGAAAAGAAGAAAAAGAAAGAATCTTCAGAGAACCAAGACTAAATATAGTGGTATAATTTTAGGAGCACCAAAATCAAAACCACCAAAATCAAGACCCCTACAATTGTATTTAATATTGGACTCAGTATGCCCAATACTCCAAAACCAATTCCTATGTAACTTAGAATGGTTCCCCAATTGCTGATTTTTAACTTTATACCCAATAATCCAATCAGAATTGCCAATACTGAAAATGCAATAAAAGCAATATTTAGCATTCCAACCAACCCACTCAAAACACTCAACCACCCTATTGAACGTCCAATTTTGCGCTTAATCGATGTTTTTGCTTTCGTTTCTTTTTTAATTTGTTCAAACTGAATACGCTTCAATACTTCTTTTTGCTCTGGGTTTTTGAAGTTCTTCTTGAGTTTTAAGTTGTGTGGTGTTTGATTTAGCAAATCAACTGATTCAATTTGAAATTCATCTAAATTAAATCCGTTTGAAATTTCATTTTGATCTGCCAAAAGCACTGCCTTATGAGAGTTGGGCGATACTTTCTGCTCAATATTCCAACTTCCTCCACCGAAATCAGGACATTTTTTATTTCTTGCTGAAACACAACCTCCCAACAATAAAATAAAAACAACAATTGCAAAAATTGAACTCAATTTAAATTTCATAGTTCAAAATTACGGCTTAAAGCAATTCCAATCACTTCAAACTTTACACTACAGACTTTACGTCTAATAAATAAGATTCTTTGGCCTGCTTTTCAAATTGGATGGCTTGTCCTTTGCGAATAAAAACCTCGTAAGTCACACGCTCCGTGTACTCCCTGTTGGCAATTCTCACCTGATAGGAATTGAATAGCCGATGAATTTCCTGTTCATGTTGAAATTCAGCCGAAATGGTAAATTTCTCTTCCATAAACTTCTCAATAAGCCCAGATTGATCAAGCACTAACTTGGCCGATGAACCATAAGCCTCTATTAAACCCGGAATGCCTAACATTGTCCCTCCAAAATAACGAACAACAATCACCAAAACATTGGTAATTTGCTTCGACAAAATGGCTCTTAAAATGGGCCTTCCCGCTGAATTCGATGGCTCACCATCATCGTTGGCTCGTTGCGCCTGACTCGCTTGTCCTAAAATGTAAGCATAACAATGATGGGTTGCATCGGGGTATTTTTGCCTAATTTCTGTGAGGTGTTTTTTAACGTCTTCCTCAGATTTTACGTTGTAACTGTATGCTAAAAATCGACTACCTTTTTCTCGAATCGACGCTTCCGCGTTTGTTGTGATTTCAAAATATGTATCAGAAAACAACATTACATCATCAATAAAATTGCCAAAATTGCAATGCCCAAACCAATTTTCCCTTTTTTAGATAGCTTTTCCTTAAATGCCAATCCAAAAAATGCAGAACAACAAACAACACCAATATTATTAAAAGTGAAAAACAAACTTGTTTTACCCGCAAAAGCATGAATCCCTTCGAACATAACCACAAGCGAAATGAAATTACAAGTCCCTAAAACAACACCGCCAATCACACTTCTGTGGTTTAAATTTTTAATGAGGGAAGGTTTCAATGCAATGATAATCAACCCCGAAATAAATGCTCCAGCAAATAGCAATGTCGACATTTTCACACTATCAAAATAGGTGTAATTTGAATTTTTGAGGACATTTAATCCAGTATCAACCAATCCACTACCCAAGAAAACGAGCAACAAGACCCAATCGAAGTTAAAGCCACCTTCTTCTTTCAACGAAATTAAAACCACTGCAATCAAAGAGAGTATTATGCCAACAATGTGAAGTACAGAAAGGTGTTCCTGATAAAACAACACGGCCACTAAAACGGGCAAAACCACACTCATTTTGGAAGCCATTGAACTCATACCTGCACCCACCTTTTGAGTGGCGGTTCCCATCAAGAAAAATGTTCCAATAAAAAGAATTCCAGTTGAAATGATATGTACAAATCCATTTTGATGAAGTGTTTCAAATTTAAGAATGTGTGACTGCCCCAAATACAAATTTCCCAATATAAAACAAGTGAGATAATTCAAAATGATGGCCGAAAACATATCTACTTTAAACCTGCCAAAAAGCTTAAAAGCAATGAACAAAGATGTACTAAAAAGTATACTTAAAAATAGCCAAATCATTTTTGTGGGATGTAAATTAAATGGTGATCTGATGCAAGTTCAACTGATTGATATTCAATAAAATGGTGTAATGGCGCATTCACTCCATTTACAATATCCGTATCTTTACTTTGATACACATGAATTTCATCAGCCAATTGCGCATCAATAAACGATTGCAATGTTTTTGAACCTCCTTCAACCATGAGTGAATTCAATTGATGATCAAACAAATAACTCATAACACCCTGCAACATATCAAATTCTTCAATTTGAACATATTGAACAAGCCCAATGGATTCGGTTTTCTTTCGATTGAAAACAACAACCTCTGAATCGGCTGTGTAATAACCTCTCAAATGAGGATCCAAAACAAATCTCTTAGGGGAAGGACCTTCAAACAATCGATTGTTTAACAAAGGCTGATCGATGTTCCAAGTTTCAACTCCAACCAAAATTGCAGCATGTTGGCGTCTCAAGGCATGCGTAATTTCAGATGTTCCAACGCCGCTAATTTGAAATCTTTGCTTTGGAAACGGAGCTAAAAATCCATCTTTAGATTGTGCCCATTTTAGGGTCACAAATGGTCGTTTTTCTGTATGGAATTTATAAAAAAACCGATTCAATGCTAAGCATTCATGGGCAAGTATATTTGTTTCAACTTGAATGCCATGCTCCTGTAATCTTTGAATTCCAGAACCTGCTACCAATGGATTAGGGTCTCCAAGTCCAACATAAACTTTTTTAAATTTGTGTTCAAGAATTAAATCTGCGCAAGGTGGTGTTTTCCCAAAATGCGAACATGGTTCAAGATTCACATAGAGTTCACAATCCTTCAAAATTGAACGATCAGACAATGCCAATATTGCCATTCTCTCTGCATGTGCTTGACCTATAGCCACATGCCACCCTTCTGAGATGATTTTATTGTTGTGAACAATGACGCAGCCCACCAATGGATTAGGGTTTACATAACCCAATCCACGCCTAGCCAATTCTAAGCAGCGCGACATATAATTTTCGGCATTCACAATTAAATGCGAAGTTATGGTTATTTTTGAGGTGCTATGGAAAAAATAATTTCTGCAAAACTGAGTAAAATTTTCAAAGAATTTTTTGCAAATCAGCAAATTTCAGGCATTCTTTTAGTCCTTGGCACGTTTGTTTCTTTATTTCTTGCAAATTCTCAATACTGCCTTCCTTTTCAAGAATTTTGGGGGACAAAAATCGGAATTGAACATCCGCAACTGCATTTAAATCATTCCATTGTAGATTGGATCAACGATGGTTTGATGTCGCTATTTTTCTTACTCGTGGGCATTGAAATCAAACGAGAACTTGTAATTGGTGAGCTCAGCGATAGAAAAAAAGCAATGTTACCCATGATTGGTGCACTTGGCGGCATGATTGTTCCAGCATTATTGTTTCTAATCATCAATTTGAATTCACCAAGTACCATTCGAGGGATGGGAATTCCCACTGCCACAGACATTGCATTTGCAATTGCAATTCTTGGATTATTGGGCGACAAGGTGCCTATTTCCCTTAAAATATTTTTAACCGCCCTAGCGATTATCGATGATTTAGGTGCAATTTTAGTGATCGCCATTTTTTATGGACATGGTATGCAACTCAGTTGGATTTTAGCGTCTTTGCTTATTTGTGTAATTATCATGTTTCTCAATTATAAAGACTTTACATACACAAGGTTGTATGTAATATTGGGGTTTGGACTATGGTTTTGCATGCTTCATTCTGGCATCCATTCAACCATTGCAGGGGTTGTTTTTGCATTTCTTCTGCCCCGTCAATCTAACAGTGAAAGTAAAATGTCTGATGCTTTTGAACATTTTTTACAAGTTCCAGTCTCGTTTTTCATTCTTCCTCTTTTTGCCATTGCGAATACAGCCATCACCCTCAATACCAATATCTTTTCAGAATTAATTGAACCACTGCCTATTGGCGTTTTTGTAGGATTATGTCTAGGTAAACCAATCGGAATATTTAGCTTTTGCTGGATCGCCAGTAAATTGAAATTAGCAACAATTGCCGATGAAATCTCTTTGGTGCAACTATTGGCAGCAGGTATTTTAGGTGGAATTGGATTTACAATGTCCATTTTTATCACAAATTTGGCATTTATAGATAAAGAATACATTCAAATTGCTAAGATTAGCATTCTCATTTCAAGTATCACCGCCGCATTTGTCGGGTTTTTAATTCTAAAACTTAATAAAACAACTAACTAAATTACAATTTACAAAAAAACACTTTTTGCAAGTTCGGTTTTAACCTATATTTGGGGTGATAAAAGATAGACAATTATCTACATTCAAATAAATGCTGAAACTAGGGAATTTAATTGCTGAAGATATATTTATCCTTGAAAATCAACATTTACAGGATTTACAAATATGGAAATCTCATTACCATTATTATCTTGTTAACAATGAATATAAATCATGCAAAATTGGAATCCCAGTTGGCATTGATTCTGATAAATTGAAAGAAGCTGAGGAATTTTTAAACTCAACATCAATTAACTTTAGTCTTTTCAAATATTTTGAACTACCACCAGAAGTTTCTATTTCGCAGATCATTGAAATCCATCCAGAATACATTCAAAACAAACAAGTTCATATTTTAGCCAACAAGGATATTCTCTATAAAAAAATTGGTTCAGAATTTTGGGACTTATCAATCAAAGGAATTGAAGTGTTTATTTACAAGGCTGAGAGAATCAGAGAATGTCAAAAGCATCTTTCGATGTATAAAAGATATACAAACAAAGGTGTTTTATTAGGATTTACAGCCACACCAAAGCATTCATTTGGAATCATGCACAAAAACAAATATTCTAAATTGTGCAATGAAGGAAATATTGACTTATGGATCACTGAAACGATTGACACTTCAGAAGCCAATTATTTATTTGAAGTTAAGTTAAAAACAGAGATTATTCTTGCAAAAATGCAAAAAGGTTAATCATCAAGATTTGCAGTATGCACCAATTCTTGTAAATTCAGGATTTTTATTTTCTTGCCCTCTAATGAAATAATACGGTCTGATTTAAACTCAGAGAGTAATCGTATGACTGTTTCGGTAGCTGTGCCGACAAGATTCGCCAATTCCTCTCTCGATAATTTTAAGTTAATTGTGGCATTGTCATCTTCAAAACCATAGGTTTCTTTAATAAACAATAATGCTTCTGCAAGTCTTTCTCTCACTGGCTTTTGCGCTAAGTGAGTGATGCTCATTTCAGCCTTGCGCAAATCGTCACTTAAGAGTTTCATGATTTCCATCGAAAGAACTCCGTCTTTTTGTAAAATCCCCATGAATAACTCTTTGGGAATAAAACAAACTCCTGAATCTTCTAGTGCCACCGCTGAACCACTGTATTTATCCTGACTCAACAGCGCCCTATACCCCAATAAATCTCCGGCTTTGACCAATCTTAGAATTTGCTCCTTGCCATCGTCACCAAATTTCGACAATTTTATTTTTCCATAGTTCACACAATAAATGCCAAATGGTCTAGCACCTTCGTGGAATATGGTTTGCCCTTTCTTGTAAGGAGTACAAATTTTCTCATCATTTATTTGTTCTAACGAGTCATTTTCGACCTTGCAAAACACTGATGTGAAACGTTTTGTGCAATTTTTGCAGTCTAATGTTGAATGTTCGAAACTCATAAACGTGAATTATTTCAACTCAAATTTATAGGTTTAATCGAGTTTTTTCTATTTTTTGCTAAAAAAAATAAGTTCAATTCAATTTTAGAGGTTTACAACAGGATGATTGCACTGTGGAATGTGAGTGAATTTTAGGACTTAAATAAGGAATCCCCAAATTCATACCCCTCAATAAAAACCAAATACCCAGAAGAAACAACCACCATGGCAACAATTGACTCAATTTTTGCCTCAATTTAACCGTGATTAAATTTTTCAATGAAAACACCAAAATCATTGAAGGAATTGTGGCCAATCCAAAACCTATCATAAACAATATTGAACCCTCTGTGGTTCCAGTTCCAAAAGCAGCTAAAAGAGCACCATAAACCAATCCACATGGAAGTAATCCGTTCATCATGCCGGCTAAAAACATTCCAAAATATGTTCTCCATTGCATGGCCTTGCCAAATAAGATTAATACATATCTTTGGATTGCTCCCTGATTGGCTGTTTGTTTTGAATAATACTCACGGTACCATAAAATCAAAAACAAAACGCCTATCGACAAGCTAAAGTACTGCTCAAAGTATTTTAAATCAACGATTTGAAATACCAAACCAAACAAAAGACCTAAAAGACCATAAACAAATACCCGTCCCAAATGATAGATAACATTTTGTGTATACCCAATGATTTTTGAATTGGTATCGAATGGGAACATTAATATCAGAGGTCCACACATTCCCACACAATGCAGACTACCTGCAAGACCCAAAAGCATCCCTGCAAATAAATCAATGAGCATTTATTTTGTATAATTAATTACAGATTGAAAAGTATCGTGATTTTCATTCGACCATTTTACTTTAACCTGATAACTGGATTTGTGAATAGCTGATTCTGGAAGTTTCCATTGCGCCATTTTAGAAGCCGACAATTTCATCAAAACATCATACTTAGAATTCGATGGACAATAAAATTCTGCTGTGCCCTTCAAAATAGCACCACTCAACAATGGCAATACCAGAAAATCTGCGCCATCAATTTTCTTGATTTCTGGCACATATCCTTTTTGATTAGCATTGTTAGATGCTGTTATTTCTGTTTGAAATTGAATTTCTTTTTGATAATAATTTTTATCAACCAAATCTATAGTTTGTTGACTAGAACGATACACCAAATAAACAATTCCTATCACAAAGAATGTGTAAACGACAATAATTGATTTTCCCCAATTCATAGATTTTTAATTAAATACTGGACCTAAAAAATTTGTTTTTTCAACTTCTATCAAGTGTCCACGATGATATAAATTCACTTTAATTGTTTGCTTCCTTTTCATAATTTTATTGGCAGGAATCTTAATAAAAAGGGTGCTTTTAATGCTACCTTCCTTTTTGAGGGATATATATTTGTGCCCATTCACCAACTCAATTTCACCCTCGCCTTCTAGTTTCATTTCCAATGAATCATATTGATTATGACTTTTGTTAATCAACATAAAATTGTACATGTTTGAGATTTTGCCATCAGTTGTTTCAACATATAATTGACCAGATGCTTTGATCACTTGCATTTCAACCGATGACCGCGTAAACAAAATGGCAATGAATGCGGTCAATAAAATAATCAACACAACAATATATGCCTTTAATCTAGGAGTTATTATAAAAGGTTGATTCTCGGCGATTGTTGCTTCTGATGCGTATTTGATTAAACCTGTTGGTTTGTTAATTTTCACCATCATATCATCACAGGCATCTATACAAGCGGTGCAATGTGTACATTCTAACTGAGTTCCGTTTCGAATATCAATTCCGGTAGGACAAACATGCAAACATTTCAAACAGTCGATACAATCACCCGCAGTTCTTTCAGTGTTTTTACGCAGCTTTTCTCTAGGCTCACCGCGAACATAATCGTAGGCAACAACTACCGAATGTTTGTCGAGCAATACGCCTTGCAATCGTCCGTAAGGACAAACAACGGTGCAAACTTGTTCCCTCAAATAAACATAAATAAAGAAAAATACGCTGGAAAAAATAATCATCGATGAAAAACCACCAACATGC
>JACCDW010133381.1_pt1 | contig 24366 bp, 20 predicted proteins | sample 7449781 | NCBI WGS metagenome assembly JACCDW01 (sample SAMN15323449, study PRJNA562643) | freshwater metagenome | isolation source: river surface water | place: USA:Blue River Watershed | collected 2017-08-18
CTTTCATTGCTGAAATCTTCTTATCATAAATTAAGATATATGGATTTTGCATTTCAGCTTCCATCTTTTCGCTGTTGGTAACAAAGTAAGGAGATACGTATCCACGATCAAATTGCATACCTTCTACCACATCAACAGTTGTATCCGTTCCTTTTGCTTCTTCTACAGTGATTACTCCTTCTTTACCCACTTTAGACATTGCCATGGCAATTAACTTACCAATTTCATTGTCGTTGTTTGCAGAGATAGAAGCAACTTGCTCAATCTTTTTAGTGTCGTTTCCAACAGTTTGTGATTGTGCTCTTAAGCTAGCTACCACTTTTTCTACTGCTTTGTCAATACCGCGTTTTAAGTCCATTGGATTTGCACCAGCAGTTACGTTTCTTAAACCTTCACCAACAATCGCTTGTGCTAATACGGTAGCTGTAGTGGTTCCATCACCAGCTTGATCCGCTGTTTTTGAAGCTACTTCTTTTACCATTTGAGCACCAATATTTTCAATTGGATCCTCTAAGTCAATTTCTTTTGCAACTGAAACACCATCCTTTGTTACAGATGGAGATCCAAATTTTTTCTCAATAACTACGTTACGACCTTTTGGCCCTAAAGTAACTTTCACAGCGTTGGCTAAAGTGTCAACGCCTTTTTTCATTTTATTTCTCGCTTCTAAGTCGAAAAAAATCATTTTAGACATATCAGTTTATTTATAATTTTTAATAAATGTTTTTCTTGGATACTTGGTCAATCAATTATACAATTGCCAAAATATCACTCTCACGCATGATCAATAAATCTTGACCTTCAATGTGAATTACAGTTCCAGCGTATTTACCATATAAAACGGTATCACCCACTTTAACGGTAACTGGTTCGTCTTTTTTACTAGGACCTGCAGCAACAATAACTCCACGTTGTGGCTTTTCTTTTGCTGTGTCAGGGATAATAATTCCTCCAGCTGTCTTCTCTTCAGCAGCGGCAGGCATTACAATTACTCTGTCGTGTAAAGGCGTAATGTTTAGTTTTTTAGCCGTACTCTTAGCCATACTTTATCGTTTTTGGTTTTAAATAATGATTTATGTCTACTATGCTTCAAGAACCTTGCCAATGACTTTTTTACTTAATGAATAAGTCAAAATTGCAGTAGAGAACTTAAAATAGGGACAGGGGTGGCAAATCTATGCTTAAATTTGAAGGTTTTAGGCTTATTTATGTAAAAAATGTCAGTTTTTTTGGAATTAATTAGATAGCTTTGCAGCCCTTATAGCTCTTATTAATATGATGAACAGAAGAAACATCCGAATTAAAGTAATGCAGGTTTTGTACATGCTAGAATCCAATATTCAGGGTACGTCTACCGCTTTACTTCAGAAAGAATTTGATAAAACGCGTAATTTATTCGTTTTCCTAGTTCATCTCCTCCACCAAGTGGCCTTATATGCCGAAGTGGAAGCGCAACAAAGAGCCTCCAAAAACCTTCCTGATCAAGCTGATTTATCCGTAAATATCAAAATTGCTGGCAATACTATAGTTTGGCAAACCATCGAATCTGAGGGCTTTAAAAAAGCGTTTGAATTGGTAAAACCGCAACAATGGATAGAGGGAGATTTGGTAAAAAACCTATTTAGACAATTAACGGAATCAGCTGAGTATAAAACTTATATTGCTGAGGAAAATCGTGAAAAAGGGAAAGAAAAGGAAATTTTAAAATTCATTTTTGGTACCATCCTTTTAGGTTCTGCAACCGCAGTGGATTATATTGACGAACATTTTACCAATTGGGAAGATGAAGGCGATATGATGATTGGTTTGGTTTTAAATTATATCCAAAAGCCAGCTGCAGTGGATTTTTTAGACTTAGTAGGTGAGGAGAAAATGAAATTTGCTACCGATTTATTACAAACTGCCATAGATAAAAAGACAATTACAGAAGACATTATTAAACCCAAATTAAAAAACTGGGATCCAGAACGTATCGCTGTAATTGATATGATTTTGTTGCGTTTGGGTGTTTGTGAATTGGTTTATTTTGATACCATTCCTACAAAAGTGTCTATTAACGAATACATTGATTTAGCCAAAGATTATAGTACAGAGCAAAGTGGACATTTTGTAAATGGCATCTTGGATAGCATTCATAAAGAATTGGTAGGGAATGGTAAGATTCAAAAAGTAAGCCATAAAGCTAAATAGGATCTTTACCTTATATTTGTATACGGCCATAGGCCTAAGCACATTTAAAATAAATTAAACAAATAAAAATGACAACAATTTTATTACAAGCTCCACAAGGAGGTGGTACTTTTCAATTGGTAATGTTAGGTGGTATTATCGTAGTATTTTGGTTTTTCATGATTCGTCCACAAGCTAAAAAAGCAAAAGAGCAAAAGAAGTTTATTGACAATATGCAAAAAGGGGATAAGGTAGTTACAATTGCCGGTATCCATGGTGTTATCAGCAAAGTAAATGAAGACAATACGGTTCAATTGGAAGTTAGCCCTGGAAGTTACTTGAAAATTGAAAGATCTTCTATTAGCTTAGAATGGTCTCAAGCCATTAATAAATAGTATTTCCACCTAATACTTAGATCCGAAATCAATCTCTCCAAATAGGGAAATTGATTTCGGATTTTTTATGTCTATAATTCTCTTAACTTTAGTTGGTAAATCGTATTCATGTCAGTCATTATTGGTTTAACAGGCGGTATTGGTTCCGGGAAGTCTACTGTAGCAAAAGTATTTGCAAATTTAGGCGTGCCTATATTTGATGCAGATGCTGCTGCAAAAAATATAATGAATACCAGTGATCAAATTAAGGATCGTCTAATAGCGGCTTTTGGAGAAGATGTGTATGCTCAATCCAATGATTCAGCAAATGATCAAGCAATTGTTTTGAATCGAGCTTATTTATCTAAAATTGTATTTTCAGACCCCTATCAATTGGAGAAATTAAATGCAATCGTACATCCCATAACCATACAAGCCGCATTGGATTGGGCAGCAAATCAAAACACCCCTTATGTGATTAAAGAAGCTGCTTTGTTTTTTGAAGCTGGATCTGCTACAGGGGTTCAACAAATAATAGGGGTTGCTGCACCTAAGTCACTTCGTATTCATCGTGTTATGAAAAGAGAAGGGTGTACAAAGGAAGAGGTAGAAAAGAGAATGCAGCATCAAATAGACGAAACACTTAAAATGAAATTATGTGATTGGGTAATTGTGAATGACGATCAACATTTAGTCCTGCCTCAAGTGGTGAAATTGCACGAACAAATACTAGCCAGTATAAAGTCTACTTAATAATTTTATAACACCAACGCTTTAATCTTCCTTCAAAATCAAATGGGGTAGTTGCTTTGGTAATATCTTTTACATTTTCACTATTGATATTTTCCAAGTCAATGATAAACTGTGTGAAGTTTGTACTAAAATATAAAATACCTCCAGGTTTCATAGCACGTAGTACATCGTTAATCAATTCGACATGGTCTCTTTGAATATCTAATATATCCTTCATGCGCTTGCTATTGCTAAATGTTGGAGGATCCATAACTACTAAATCGTAATGATTGGTAGGCAAGGTTTTTAAATATTGTTTTACATCGGCATGCACAAATTGATAGGCCACAGGATGCTTTAATGCATTGATTGCAAAATTTTCTTCACTCCAAGCCAAATAGGTTTTAGATAAATCTACAGAAGTAACTGTTTTAGCTCCAGCAGCTGCAGCATATACCGAAAAAGAACTGGTATAACTAAATAGATTTAAGAAATGGGTCTCTTTGGCTTCAGCGGCAACCATTTGACGCGTGATACGGTGATCTAAAAATAAACCTGTGTCTAAATAGTCTGTAAGGTTTACTAAAAATTGATGACCGTTTTCTGTAACGGTGATGATTTTTGATGCGGTTACTTCCTCTTTTTCATATTGTCCTTCCCGATGGGACATTCTTTTTCTCAATTTCACATACATATGATCCACCGGAACGCCCGTCATTGAAGATATAATGCCTTTGGTGGTTTCAAACCAGTCAGCATGTTCCTCTTCGGTTAATGCGTGTCTGCGATTGTATTCTGCTATGTAAATATATTCCTCATACAATTCAACACAAATGGGGAATTCAGGTAAGTCATGGTCATAAAGTCTCCAACAAGTTAAGTTTAATCGCTTAGCTTGTTTTAATCGGTGCTTATAATTTTTAAGCAACCTATTTTCAAACATTTGAAATTTTTCCGGAGTCACTAGTTTAATTTAGCCAAAGCTTCCTTAATTCTTGCCCATGCTTTTTCAATATTTGGCATGCTATTAGCAAAAGAGAAACGAACACAATTAGGCTCACCAAATGCATCACCCATTACAGAAGAAACGTGTGCTGTATTTAATAAGTACATGCTAAAATCAGCAGCATTGGTAATGGTTTGGGTACCATCTGATTTGCCATAATAGGAACTAACATCTGGGAATACATAAAATGCACCCTCTGGAGCATAACATTTAAATCCAGGCATTTCGCTTACTAGTTGTAAAGTTTTGGTACGACGACGCGTAAACTCTTCTGTCATTTCTAAGGAAGGTTTTAGATCTCCCACTAAAGCAGTAACCGCAGCTTTTTGGGTAATAGAACAAGTGCCTGAAGTAAATTGGCCTTGTAATTTTTCCATTGCTTTTGCAATTTCTACAGAGGAGGCAGTGTACCCCAATCTCCAACCTGTCATGGCGAATCCTTTACTCAATCCATTGATTACTACTACTTGATCTTTAATCTCTGCAAATTGAGCAATGCTTTCATGCTTGCCCACAAAGTTGATGTATTCGTAAATTTCGTCAGATAAAATGGTGATTTGAGGATATTTTTTAAATAGTTCCGCCAAGGCCTTTAATTCTTCTTTGCTGTAAACCGCTCCACTTGGGTTACAAGGACTAGAGAACATAAATACTTTTGTCTTTGAAGTAATTGCCGCTTCAATTTGTGCTGGAGTTGCTTTAAATCCTGCTTCTGTACTTGTTCTAATTTCAACTACTTTACCTCTCGCAATTTTTACCAATTCTGAATAGGTAACCCAATATGGAGTAGGGATAATTACTTCGTCCTCCTCATCTACCAATGCTAAAATAGCATTCGCTAAACTTTGTTTAGCTCCTGTTGAAGTAACAATTTGTTCTGGTTTATAATCAAGGTCATTGTCTCTTTTTAATTTAGTACAAACTGCCTCTCTTAAATCTAAGAAACCGGCTACTGGTGTATAATGTGACCAGTTATCATGAATGGCTTTGATTGCTGCATCTTTAATATGTTGAGGAGTATCAAAGTCGGGTTCTCCTAAGCTAAGGTCAATTACGTCAATTCCTTGTGCTCTTAATTCACGACCTAACTTAGCCATTTTCAAGGTTTCTGGCTCACTAAAACGATTCAATAAAGATGATAATATCATGGTATGTAATTTGGTAACACGAATTTCGCAAATTATTACCAAACGCATGTAAGTTTTGCTTCTTTGGAAGCATTTAATTATTCAGTCATTGTGTATATCTATGCTTTTGCAATGATATAGGGGGTATTAGGGGAGTATGTCCTCAAAATTGGGAAGGAAACTTTTCTTCCTTTTCAATTCGTAGTGGTAGATCAATTGACCTAAGTTTTTATAAAAGGGGTATCCTACCTTATCGTAATCATATTGACTGTCGTTTAGAATGCCGTCTTCATTGCAATAGATAACAGCACTGACCATAAATTCAACTTTATTAACCGTATCAACGATATAACTAATGTCGAGTAAAAATCCGTAAGCATCCCCGGGCTTGTTGAATATTTTTATATGGGGAGGAATTGGACCTTTTTCCGAGCCCATTAACATGAACTTGCAAAAAGCTGGCCAATATTCGGTTGTATCATACGTTGGATAGGTTGATTCAGTTGGAAGGGTGTGCATCCATTTTAATAAAAACTTACGATCTTCTTTTGTTAGATTAAATCTTTGTTGAACAGGAGTTTGATCGTAGAAAATCACCGATTGTAAAATATGGTGTAAGTCTTCTAAGTAAATTCTGTTTTTAACTGAAAAATCTAAAGGCGAATGAATTAAGGAGTCATTACTATTATAATAGGCTTTACCTAGAAAGGCATTGTAATTGGGAAGGGGTTCATGATTGTATTGCGCCTCTTGATGATAAATTTTTTTGCCTTGGTCATCAAAGAAATCAATAGCTTGTGTTTGCCTACTTTCTTCCTGTGTTCTTCCCAATTCCAGTCGGTTTCTTATATAGGCATCAGGATATCCTTTCTCCGCTAACTTTTTATGTATTTGTTCTTGTCCTATAAATTCAAATAGTCGATTGGCAGCATTGTTATCACTTACTAAGAATATTTCTTTAATGGCTTGTTCTATATTTTGTTTGCCATTTTGAGTGTAGGGGTTATTGTAGATCGTTTCTTGTCTTGCTGAAACGCTATCATAATAAAGCGTTGTAGTCTTGTTCACACCAGGGAGATTCAATGAATTTAGCTTATCCAAAGCCAAAATAGCTAGCGGCATTTTGACGGTACTTGCTGGATAGAAATATTCTGCTGGATTTAATCTATAACTAAATTCTTTAAAACGAGGAATATTGTTTTTATCTCTATCTATTTGAGTGTATATAATTTGAATCCGATAATTTTCAGGTTTATTTAATAAGGAATCAAATTGATCGGGTCTTTGACGCATGAGCGATTCCAAAAATGTAGTATTCTTTTGAGCAAGTCCATTGCTTGCAAATAAGCATAAGAAAATTACCGTTTTCAACCATTTCATATTCAAATGTATCAAAAACTAACATACATTTGTCTAAGATTATGGAAAAGTTTATTTCAGTATTTGATATGTTTAAGATTGGGGTAGGCCCCTCTAGCTCTCACACGCTAGGGCCTTGGATGGCTGCCCTTCATGGTATGCGTCAATGGGATGCGATCAATAGTACTCAAAGTGTTGCAAGTATACAAGTAAAGTTATATGGTTCCTTGGCTAAAACAGGCAAAGGGCATGGTACTGATATGGCTATTTTAATGGGTTTGTTAGGAGAAGATCCCATTACCACCAATACAAGTTTAATTGGTGCTAAAATAGCTTCTATCAAACAAGAAAAATCATTGCATTTAAATGGTCAAAGTTTCATTCCCTTTGACTACGATGTAGATCTTCAATTTTTAAAAGACCAATCACTTCCTCATCATCCTAATGCTTTGCAGCTAATTGTAAATGCCAAGGAGATGACTAAAACATTTACTTATTATTCTATTGGAGGTGGCTTTATTGAATATGAAAATGATAAGGGGGAAATTATTACACCCGTTCAGGAGCAATCCATAGAAGTGCCTTTTGACTTTTATACCACTGAAGAATTATTACACTGGTGTATGAAAACAGGAATGCCAATCAGTGACATTGTAAAAGAAAATGAAAAGTCCATTTCGACCGAAGAAAGTATTCATAAAAAGCTAGATGCTATTTGGAGTACCATGTTTGATTGTATCTATAAGGGTTGTCACACAGAGGGAGTATTGCCTGGCGGTTTACAAGTGAGACGTCGCGCTTTTGATTTAAATAAAAAGTTACTCAACGAAAATACCTATGAGGATACCTTCCAATGGATGGATCTGATCAAAAATGGGGGGCATGATTTTAGGTATATTTTGGATTGGGTAAGTTGTTTTGCATTGGCAGTAAATGAAGAGAATGCTAGTTTTGGTAGAGTGGTTACTGCCCCTACGAATGGTGCTGCTGGGGTAGTGCCTGCAGTATTAATGTATGCACAATTGTTTTGTAATAAAAATAACCCTGAAGCTATTCGACAATTTTTAATGACGGCCAGTGCAGTTGGTATATTATTTAAAAGTGGGGCAACCATATCCGCTGCCATGGGAGGATGTCAAGCAGAAATAGGAGTTTCCTCTGCCATGGCTGCTGCTGGTTTAACAGAATTATTAGGGGGTAATCAAAAACAATGTTTAATGGCTGCTGAAATTGCCATGGAACATCATTTAGGATTAACCTGTGATCCGGTGGGCGGGTTGGTTCAAATTCCTTGTATTGAACGTAATACGATGGGGGCCATTAAAGCCATTACTGCTGCTCAATTGGCATTGCAAAGTAAACCTGATTTTGCGCTGGTGAGTTTAGACAAAGTTATCAAAACAATGTGGAATACCGCATTAGATATGAGTGTCAAATACAAAGAGACCGCTGATGGGGGACTTGCTATTCAAATTCCTATTGGCCTAGCAGAGTGCTAATTGCAGCCTGCTAATTATAATTCTCCTTCGACAAATTCGTGATCAGCATAATCCTTAATTACATCGTATAAGGTACCTCTTTCAATAGGATGTCTTTTTACCTGTTTAATAAGTCTTACCAATTGTTCTGTAGTCATTACTGGAGTTTGTTCCTCACTACCTGCCATAGAGTATATTTTTGTGGTATCATCAATGGTACCATCAATGTCATTCACACCATAGCTTAAAGTTAATTGTGCGGTATCACGACCCAACATGGGCCAATAAGCTTTTACATGAGGAAAGTTATCCAAATATAAACGAGCAATTGCATACATTTTTAAATCATTGGCCAAGGTCGATTCTGGAACATTACTCATCTCATTGTTTTCGTTACGAAACTTTAAGGGAATGAATGTATTAAAGCCCTTGGTCTCATCTTGTAGTTGACGTAATCGTTCCATATGATCTATACGATGTTCGTATTTCTCAATATGTCCATATAACATGGTTGCGTTGCTATGCATCCCTAATTGATGGGCAGTTTTGTGAATGGCTAACCATTGATCTGCGGTTGCTTTATCAGCACAAATTTGTTCACGGATTGCTGGGTGAAAAATTTCAGCACCACCTCCTGGTAAAGAATCCAATCCTGCTTCATGCGCTAAACGCATTCCTTCTTCCGTACTTACATTGGCCTTGCGGAACATATACTCCAATTCAACAGGGGTAAATGCTTTAATATGTAATTCGGGACGATGTGCTTTAATAGCGCGCATTAATTCCAAAAAGAAGTGTAAAGTCAATTTAGGATGTACACCACCAACAATATGTACTTCCGTAACTGGTTTTCCATCGTAGGATTTAACAATATCCAACATTTGGTCAATCGTCAATTCCCAACCTTCTTCTTTATGTGCATATAATTTTGAGTAAGAACAAAATTTGCAAGAGAACACACAAACATTGGTGGGTTCAATATGAAAGTTCTTATTGAAATAGGTTTTATCTCCATGCAAGGATTCTCTTTTCCAATTAGCCAATGCGCCTACGTAGGGCAGGGAGGCCTTTTCAAATAAATAAACGCCCTCGTCAAACGAAAGGCGAATATTTTGAATGACTTTATTTCCTATTTCTTGTAAACGACTGTCTTGCTCTGCACCAATGATTACTTGAATATGCTTAGAGTTCATAACTGCACAATTTGAGTGCAAAGTTACGTATTATCCAATTAGAATACCGGCAATACTTGCAGATAAATAAGAAGCAAGCGTACCTGCCAATAAGGCTTTTAATCCCAATTCAGCTAAGTCTTTTCTTCGGCTTGGTACCAATTCGCCAATACCACCAATTAGCATACCAACACTGCTAAAATTGGCAAAGCCACAAATGGCAATACTAACGATAAATAAGCCTTTCTCTGTCACAATTGGAACTACTTTACTGGTTAAGCTTTTGAAGGCTACAAACTCATTGATGGTTAATTTTTGACCTAATAAAGTGGCAGCACTTTGGATATCTGCATTTGGAATACCCATTGCCCAGGCCATTGGATAGAAAAGTTTACCGAAAATATAATTCAAGCTTAAGTCCAAATTGGCATTAAATAAATGACCCACTTTTAGTAAGCTCCAATCAATAAATGCTATCAAGGCAATAAAACCAATTAACATGGCAATTACATTCATGGCAATTTTGAAACCTTCTCCAGCACCATGGGTGATGGCATCAATGGTATTGCTATATTGACTTTTCACTTCTAATTTTACCTTTCCTAGGGTTTGAGATTCCTCTGTTTCAGGGAATAAAATTTTAGCGATCACTAATGCTCCTGGAGCAGCCATCAAACTGGCTGTAATTAATTTAGGGGCTAAATCCATGCCAGCTTGTGCACCCATATTGGCATATACAATTAAAATACCCCCTGCAATACAAGCTAAACTACCACTCATACTAGCTAAAATTTCACTCTTAGTCATAGAGGGTAAGTAGGGGCGAATCATTACCTGCGCTTCTACTTGACCTACAAAAGCACTAGCCACGTTACTCAAGGCTTCTGCTCCACTAACACGCATAATAAAATTCATCGCTTTGGCAATCACCGCTACTATTCTTTGCATGATACCAAAATGATATAATAAAGCAACTAATACGCAAACTAATATAATGGTTGCCGTTACATTAAAGGCAAACACAAAACCGCCATTGGTAAAATCGGTAACACCTTCTGGTGTAGTGGCCGAAATTCCTCCATAAACAAAGGCAGCGCCTTGGCGGGAAAATTGCTCAATCTTACCCATCCCTTTTCCTAGCATTTGGAAAAAACTAGTTACGGCTGGAATTTTTAAAACAAGGAATCCAATACTTAATTGAAGAGCTAAACCACTAGCCACCAATCGGTAGTTAATGTTCTTTTTATTATTTGAAAATAAAAAGGCAATAGCTAAAATTAAGACAATGCCAATGAGGCCCTGAAATTTATCCATGATTTATAATTGAGGCAGTAAGATAATTAAATTCATTAAAAATCCCGCCATTGCGGGATTTAATATTGGATTTGATAATTTAAAGTCTATAAGTGAGATTGGATTTTTTTGTCCAATACCGCTTTAGGAACTGCGCCAATTTGTTTGTCAACTACTTGGCCGCCTTTAACGAATAAAATAGCTGGGATAGAAGTAATCCCAAAGTTCATGCTTAAGTTAGGGTTAACATCCACATTTACTTTACCTACATTTACTTTTCCTTCGTATTGAACTGCTAATTCTTCGATAACTGGCCCAATTGCACGACATGGACCACACCATTCTGCCCAAAAATCAATCACAGAAAGTTTATCACTTTCCATTACCACTTGCTGAAAATTTGCATCTGTAAATTCTAATGCCATTTTTATTATTTTAATTTGTTATTGTATGTTAACTACAGTTCAAAAATAGTTCCAATCTTTTATACCTGCCCATTTGACTTTTCCACCTAATTGCTTTGTCAATGGGGACAATTTATCTGCCATACCGGCATTTTAACTGACTAAGTTCACTTTCACTCCCAATTCCGGTGTTTTATCCAAGAACTCCACTAAATCATCATTCATTAAGAACCCTTTTTCGATAGTTAGTAAGCTGGCAACCATTTGCTCTCTTGGCTCAATAAAAGTGATTTTGAAAGAAGATTTTCCAGGATTTTGTTTCAAATTTTTCTCAAAAAAAGCAATCATTTCTTCATTCAAATGCGCGGGATGAATCGTTAGTTCTATAGAACGAGTTTGATTTTGTTTTACTGTTTCCAATAAGGACATGGATTGAATTTTAAATTCAAAATTATTGGGTTGGTTAAAACGCGTTCTAAAGGATCCATTGATATACACTTTTTGTCCTACTTCTAAATAGTTTTGAAACTTTACATAATCCTCGCTCCATAACAAAAAGTCGGTTTTGCTGGTAAAGTCTTCTATCACAAAGGATCCAAAATTCTTTCCTGTTTTGGTAATTCTATGTTGTACATCCGTAATTAAGCCAGCCAATTTAAACATCCTGCCTAATTGGTTGGGCTGTATGGCTAAATTGTCTTTTACTTCATTAAAGTCAGCAATATTGGTGAAATTATAGTGACGCATCTCAAAGTTGAAATGATCCAAAGGATGCCCACTCATAAACATGCCGGTCACGTCCTTTTCATGTTCCAAGGTTTCCGTTAGTGTCCATTCTTCACAGGTAGCTAATTTGGGTAAGGGTACCTGCATAGCAGAAGGTAAATCACCAAATAGGGTATTGGTGGTACCCGTACTCATGGCTTGAGTGGCCTGTGCGTATTGAATTAATTTTTCCAACCCATTGGAACGATCTCCATCTGCTACATGAAAATATTGTGCGCGATGGTATTCTGGGAAACAATCAAAAGTTCCAGAATAAGCTAGACTTTCCAATGATTTTTTATTGACTGCACGAGACAAAACCCTTTTGATGTAGTCCACCATATCTTTGAAAGGACCATTTTTATCTCTTTCTAAAATAATGGCTTCAATGGCAGATTCGCCTACGCCCTTTAATCCACCTAGCCCAAATCGGATTTGACCTTGTTTATTGACAGAAAATCCTTTTAAAGATTCATTAATATCTGGCCCCAGTACTTTGATGCCCATTCGCTTACACTCTTCCATAAAGAAGGTGATTTTATCAATACTTCCTGCGTGATTCAATACCGCAGACATATATTCCCCTGGGTAATGTGCTTTTAAATAGGCAGTTTGATACGCCACAAAGGCATAACAAGTAGAGTGTGATTTATTGAAGGCATATTGCGCAAAAGCTTCCCAATCCGTCCATATCTTATCTAATACTTTCTCAGCATGTCCGTTTTTTACAGCACCAGCAACAAACTGTGCTTTCATTTTATCTAGGACTGATTTTTGCTTTTTACCCATGGCTTTACGCAAAACGTCCGCATCTCCTTTGGTAAATCCACCAATTTTTTGACTTAGTAACATTACCTGTTCTTGGTACACCGTGATCCCATAGGTATCTGCTAAGTACTCTTCCATTTCAGGCAAGTCATATTGGATGACTTCGCGTCCGTGTTTACGTTCAATAAAGTTGGGGATATAGGCAATGGGCCCTGGTCGATACAAGGCATTCATAGCAATTAAATCTGCAAACTTATCGGGTTTTAATTCACGCAAATATTTTTGCATGCCCACCGATTCAAATTGGAAAGTAGCATTGGTTTCTCCCTTTTGATACAACTGAAAAGTTTTTTCATCGTCTAATGGGATATTATCCAAATCTATTTTGATGCCATGATTTTGTTTAATTAATTCCAAAGCTGTTTTTAAAATAGAAAGGGTCTTTAACCCCAAGAAGTCCATTTTAATTACCCCTGCTTCCTCAATTACAGATCCTTCAATTTGAGTCACCCATAAATCAGAATCTTTGGCAGTAGCCACCGGCATAATTTCGGTTAAATCCTTTGGGGCAATGATAATTCCCGCTGCGTGAATACCTGTATTTCGAATAGATCCTTCTAATTTCTCAGCTTCATGTAAAACAGCCGCTCTTAAATCTGATCCGTTATAGATTTCTCTTAATTTTTTTATGTTATCGATATCATCTGATTGATATCCTTCTTTTTCAGCTAATGATTTGTCACCTTCTTTTGCGGTGATGGGCGCATGTAAACATCTATACAATTCCGTACCTGGTTTATCAGGTACAAGCTTTGCTAATAAATTAGATTCAGCTAAAGGTAAATCCATTACACGTGCAACGTCCTTAATACTACTTTTGGCAGCCATGGTGCCATAGGTGATAATTTGGGCGACCTGTTCCTTGCCATATTTTTCAACTACATAATCAATTACTTTTTGACGGCCTTCATCATCAAAGTCCGTATCAATATCGGGCATGGACTTTCTGTCTGGATTCAAGAAACGCTCAAATAGCAATTGATACTTGATGGGATCAATATTGGTAATACCTATACAATAGGCCACTACACTTCCAGCGGCGGAGCCACGACCCGGACCCACAAAAACATCCATTTCACGTCCTGCTTTAATAAAGTCACTTACAATTAAGAAGTAACCTGCAAATCCCATAGTTTGAATCGTGAATAATTCAAAGTCAATTCTTTCCTGAATTTCTGAAGTGATTTCAGGATATCTTTTATGTGCACCTTCCCAAGTGATATGCTTTAAGAATTCCCACTGATTCATGTTCGCATCCTTATGTATTTGGAATTCCTTAGGGATGGGGAAAGCGGGTAGGAGGATATCTTTTTTCAAATTCAATATTTCTACCTTATCAACAATGGCATTGGTATTGTCAATAGCTTCTGGAATATCACTAAATAGCTCAATCATTTCAGACTGTGTCTTGAAATAAAAGTCATTGTTTGGAAACTTAAATCGACGGTTTTTGATTTGTAATTCATCGTTCACAAAATCATCAAAACCAGGAGTTGATTGTTTTTCGCCTGTATTTACACACAACAAAATGTCATGTGCATTGGCGTCATCTTCATTGATATAGTGACTGTCATTGGTAGCAATAACAGGTACTTTATATTTTTTGGCAAACTTTAATAAAGTGGCATTAATGGTTTCTTGTTCTGGTATACGATGTCTTTGCAATTCTATATAATAGTCGTCTCCAAAAATGTCAAACCACCATTTGAATTCTTTTTCTGCTTCTTCCTCTCCATGTCTTAAAATGGATTGTGGAACATGGGCTCCAATACAGCATGTGGTTGCAATAATTCCCTCATGGTATTTAAGAATCAATTCCTTATCTATTCTAGGATACTTACTATACATTCCTTCTATATATCCTAAGGAAGTTAGTTTAATGAGGTTTTGGTAACCAATTGCATTTTTGGCTAAAAGCACTTGATGAAATCGGTCGTCCTTATTTTCCTTGGTAAAGGTTTTAATATGTCTGTCTTTTACCATGTAAAACTCACATCCTACAATGGGTTTTACTACGGGTTCTAATATATCCTTACCGTTTTTGTCTTTTCCAACTACCTTGGTTTTCTTCCAAGCTTGGCTCACAAAATTAAAAGCACCAAACATATTGCCATGGTCAGTGATGGCCACTGCGGGCATATTATCATTTAGGGCTTTGTCAAACAACCCATTAATGGATGCCGCACCGTCTAAAAGAGAGTATTGTGTATGAACATGTAAATGCGAAAATGTAGGCATAATAGGGTTGGGACTAAGTATGCAAATATCGTCAAAAATAGGGGTTTGGGACCCGCTAATTTTCCACAATAAAGGGTTAAAACATTACTAATTTTAGGCTTAAAATGGCTCATTTTAGCATTATTTGACCATCTTGGCTTATCTTGCCACAGATGGAAATGAAAAAGTATATACAATTTATTTTAGGACTGTATTTGGTTAGCTTCTTGGCAGCCTGTACCAGCTTACAATCTATTTCGAGTTCCATCAAAACCACGGCTCAGGGTGTAAAGTCAAAAACAGCACAATGGACAAAGGCCAAACCTACTAATCCTGCTTATGTTGATAATAACGACGAACCCATTGAATTTTTAGAAAATATTGCTGTGACTCCCGGAAGTGTATATATTAAGAATAAATCTAATTCTATAGAAACAGAACCTTCTGTAAAGAAATCAAAAAATTACGAGGTGATGCCCTCGAATTTATCTGATGTAGAAAAAGCGAACTGGTTGCAATTAAAATATTCCATTAAAATGGATGTGCCGGTTGAATCCGTTAATAATATTGCTTTATTAAAAAAAATAGATGAATGGTATGGTACACCTTATTGTTTAGGAGGTACTTCTAAAGGTTGTGTAGATTGCTCTTATTTTACATTGGATGTAATGAGTAATATTTACAATACCTCTTTAAAACGTACCGCTGCTGAACAATATGAGCAAAGCACCAAAATTAATTGGGATGACTTAACCGAGGGGGATTTGATATTTTTTAAAGCAGATGGACGACGTACTATTTCACACGTGGGGATCTACTTGACCAACAACAAATTTGTTCATGCATCCACCAGTCAAGGTGTAACCATCAGTGATTTGTCAGATGCCTATTGGCAAAAAAGATTGTACAGTCTTGGACGTGTTAATGTGGGATCTAAGTAACTTATTTTTCTTGGTTTATTTGAACATAATACCAATTTCTAATGGCTTCTCCGAATTCCGTTGCATTAAACTTCTCTAATTTAATTAATCTCTTTTGTGGTTGATAATCAGATGGAAGTAAAGTAAATGCGCTTCCTTGATAATTAAAATGTAATGGCATGTTAAAACCATTTACACAAGTCTTCCATTGATAGGTGAGTATTTTTTCTTTCTCATCATAACTATAAGCAAAGGTGGGTATTTGAATGGTTCTCAAATATTGGTCAAAGACTTTGCTAAAATTAATCCCCGATTTTTTAGAAATATAATTTTCAATTTGTTCTGTAGTTACCGTTTGGTGATAGAAGTCCTTATTCAGCCCAATTAAAATGGATCGGAATAAACTATCATTGTTTATGGCATGTCTTATATTATGAATCATGCTGCCGCCCTTTGGATACATATCTCCACTGCCTTCTTCATTCACTCCATAATGCCCAATAATAGGACGATCATTTTGAATCCCTTTTCTACTTCCCAAACTATATTCATTGCCAGCTTCCTTACCATAATAAAATTCGGTAAATAAAGTTTCTGAATAATTAGTAAAACTTTCATGAATCCACATGTCTGCAATATCCTTACTCGTTATATTGTTGGCAAACCATTCATGACCACTTTCATGCACAATGATAAAATCCCATTTTAATCCCCAGCCCGTACCAGATAAATCTCGACCCAAATAACCGTTTCCAAATTTATTACCATAGGCAATACCAGATTGATGCTCCATGCCTAAATGAGGACTTTGAATCATTTTAAATCCATCTTCATAAAACGGATAGGGCCCAAACCAATATTCAAATGCCTTTAACATTTGAGGAACCTGGGTAAATTGTTTTCTGGCTTTGGCAGAATCGGATCTTAATACCCAGTAGTTGATGTCAAGATTTCCTTTTAATCCTTTGTATTTTTCATTCCATCCAACGTAATCTCCAATATAGGGAACCACATTATAGGTATTAATGGGGTTGGTTACCTTCCAATGACCTGATAGTTTAGCTCCATTTTCTTCAAGGATTGCACGTCCATTACCTAGAGAAGCTAGTCCATCAAAGGTTTTTAAAAATAAGTTTACTCCTTTATCTGGTTCATCGGATTGATGGTCTTTACATGGATACCATACTGATGCACCTAAACCTTGACAAGCAACGGAAACCCAAGGTTTTCCATTGGCATCTGTTTTCCAAATCCATCCACCGTCCCAAGGAGGTCGAATGGCTTCTTTTGGCTTGCCATGAAAATTGATTAAGATTTGAAATTGATCGCCTGCTTGTAAACTAGTATCTATATCTGCAAGGGCAATATTGCCCTCTCTTGTAAAATTAATTTTTTTTCTATCGCTCCATTCTTTTCCGCTTTTTGAGGTATAGGCAGTAAAATTGATTTCATCAATAATCATTGGAGCCTGCAAATCAATTTGAATTTTTTTGGATGGCTTTACCACTTTACATTCCCAAACAACAGAAGAGTTGTCAATGCTATGTTCTTTAAGATTAGGATCCACCTTTATGGTATAATGTTGAACATCAAACCAGTCTCTATTTTCATTTAAACTTCCACGTAGGGTGTCAGCTTTAGTGAAACGGGTTTGTGCATTGGCGGAAAAAACCAAGAAGAATAGGGTGTAAAAGACAAAGCGTAGTTTCATATTAGTTAAATGGTGTAATAGAATAGTGAATTTTAAAAATACGGAAAAGCTTATTCATCGCCTTCTTTTTTCAACTTATCCTTAAATACTTTTTCAAATTTTTCCAATTTTGGCCCAATTACATAACGGCAATAACCTTGGTAAGTATTGTTGTTGTAATAGTTTTGGTGATAACTTTCTGCTGCATAAAATTTACTAAATGCGGTCACTTCCGTAATAATTGGTTTATCCCATGCTTTTGCTGCGGTTAATTCAGCGATATACTTTTCAGCTACCTCTTTTTGATGCTCGTTGTGATAAAATACCGCACTACGGTATTGAGGGCCCACATCGTTACCTTGTTGATTGGGGGTAGTTGGGTCATGTGTTTTCCAGAATACAGCCAAGATATCGTCTAAGCTAATTTTGGTGGTATCATATACTATTTGACAAACTTCGGCGTGGCCTGTTGTCTTGTCACAAACCTGCTCATAAGTTGGATTTTCGATATGTCCGCCACTATAGCCGCTTGTCACTTTTACCACTCCTTCAAGTCTTTGATAGATGGCTTCTGTACACCAAAAACAGCCTGATCCGAGTGTAATGGTTTCTGTATTTGTCATGTTGCTAATTTTATTTTGAGTTGTTTTTTGCTTTTTGTTGGATTGTGCACAAGCTTGTAACCCCAAAAAGGAGGTAAATATGCATAAAAGGGTAATGATTGTTTTCATAATTGAATATATGGGTGTAATTTAAAACAATCTGCCCCTATAATTGTTCAAAGGCTGTTAATGTTTATTTAAGTAAATTTGCAGCCTATTTAGTCCTATGAGAGTATATCCAGAAAACGCCCTTACCCAATTAGAATTTGATAAAATTACTGCCATTTTACTGGGACATTGTCAAACGTCCATAGGAAAGGAGTTGGTACAAGAGATGCGTATACATACTCATATTAATTATATTCAGACCGCATTAAGACAAACAGAGGAATATAAGTTTATAAAATTAGCCAATCAATATTTTCCCTCAGACTTTGTTTTGGATATTCGTAAGGACTTAAAATTATTAGGAATTCCAGGTGCACAATTAACGGGTGAACAGTGGTTGTTGGTAAGGAGACTAACGGATCATATGGCTAATATATACAAATGGTTTGATGCAGAACGCAGAAATGCATATGCTAATTTGTATGAAGTAATTGGCGATAGTTATTATGAAAAGGCCATTATTGAAAGTATCGACGAGATTATAGATGATCGAGGCAATGTAAAAGACAATGCATCTGAAGATTTGGCTAAAATAAGAATGCAATTGTACAAGAAGCGTCAGGAATTGAGACGTATTTTTGAAAAAGTCATTCATAAGCTCGCCAAAGCCGGTTATACTGCTGACATTGACGAGAGTTTTAGTAATGGACGACGTGTAGTTGCTGTATTTTCTGAATATAAAAGACAAGTAAAAGGATTCTTGCATGGAGAAAGTGATAGCCGTAAAACAGCATTCATTGAACCAGAAGAAACTATTGAATTAAACAATGAATTATACGGATTAGAACAAGAAGAACAGAGAGAAGTTCAAAGAGTATTGAGACAACTTACAGCGAACTTAGCTCCTTATTCGTCCTTATTATTGAATTACATTCAAATGGTGGGCATTTTTGATTTTATCAAAGCTAAATCAGTTTTGGCGATAGACATGAACGCCCACATGCCCATGGTACAAAACAATGCCACTTCTCAATTAATTGATGCGTATCACCCTTTGTTGTATTTGTATAACAAACAGTCAGGAAAAAAGACCATTCCAGTTAATTTACATTTAGACGATGAAGCTAGGATATTAATTATCAGTGGACCTAATGCAGGGGGTAAAACCGTATCCATGAAAACCCTTGGGTTGAACCAAGTAATGATGCAGAGTGGTTTATTGGTTCCAATGAATCCTACCTCTCAAATGGGTATTTATAAACAGCTATTTATACAACTTGGGGATACACAAAATTTAGCATTTGAATTAAGCACTTATTCTAGTCATTTAATGCACATGAAGCATTTTATAGAAAATGCAAATGGAAAAACGATGTTCTTTATTGATGAGTTAGGAAGTGGGTCGGATCCACATTTGGGAGGAGCATTTGCAGAAGTTATCTTAGAAGAGTTGTCGCATAAACATGCACAAGGTATTGTTACTACCCATTACTTGAATTTAAAAGTAATGGCCAATCATAATAAAGGCATTGTAAATGGAGCTATGCAATTTGATGAAGTGAAATTAGAGCCTTTATACCAATTGGTCATTGGGAAACCCGGTAGTTCATACACTTTTGCTATAGCGGAAAGAATAGGACTTCCTAAAAATCTAATTCATCGTGCACGCAAATTAGTAGATACCCATCATTTTGAATTGGATAAATTATTAAATAGAACCGAGCAGGATTTACAATTGGTGCAACAAGAACGTAAGGAGCTTCATAAAAAATTAAAAGAAAATGATGCCCTAAAGCAATCCCTTCAACAAATACTTGACAAGGAAAAACATCATCAACAAATAAGTTTACTCAAAGAACAAAACAGGGTAGCTGAGGAAAAGTTTGCGTATAACAAGGACATGGAAAGGCAGTTAAAACAAATTGCTTTGGATTGGAAGAAGAGTGAAAAGAAGGAAGAGGTAATGAAGAATTTATTCAATTTGCTTTTCAAGAAAAATGATGCGATTGTTATTAATAAATTAGCGAAGAAGGTAGATAAAAATTTCAAAGAAACAAATGCGCCAATTGTAGTGGGGGCTACTGTTAAACTAAAGAAAAACTATCAAGTTGGAGAAGTGCTTGAAATTAAAGGTAAGCGTGCTATTGTGAAAGTAGGACAGTTGCCTATGAATATTGATTTGGTTGATTTGTTAGTGGTTGAAAAGATTCCCGAAGAGATTGCGAAGCAGACAATAAATAGAAACACTCCGGTGCCCACTGCGCCGAAAAATAATAAGGCACATACTGCTACCAAAAGTATAAAACAAGTACCTGCAGAAAAAGGGACTAAAAACATTCATTCAAAAAAATAATTCAATGATACTTGACGATCTACATAACATTCATAAGTATGTTGCTATTCATCCCAGATTTGAAGCAGCATTTGCCTATTTAACACAAACCGATTTTGAAACCCTTAAACCGGGTAAATACGAAATAGACGGAGATCACATTTATGCTATGGTTGTCAATGAAGAAGGAATTGCTATGTTGGATTCCACTTCGGAATTTGAATGTCATAATACCTATATAGATATACAATATGTTTTTGGTGGTCTTGAAACGGTGGGGTATAAGTCTCGTCTAACCTGTGTAGAGCCTAGAGGAGTCTATGATGCTAAAAAGGATGTTTTGTTTTACGAAGATGCACCCGATTTCTTTTTTAAATTATATCCTGGTCAGTTTGGTATTTATTTTCCCGACGATGTGCATGCTCCTATGATTGGAGAAGGCAAGATTCGAAAAGTAGTTATGAAAATTCGATTATAATTTTTTAAATAAGTTATTTTATGTCAGTGAAAAAAGTAGAGATGGTGTTGGCTCCAAGGGAACCCCATTTTGTAGGAGACGGGTTTCGAGTACATAATTTTATTCCAGGTGGATATGGATTAACCATGCAACGTATGGATCCCTTTATCATGTTAGACTATGGGGCTAAATTTTATTTCCCTCCAAGTCCGAGTAAAGCAAAGGGGGTAGGCGTACATCCGCATAGAGGATTTGAAACTGTAACCGTTGCGTATAAAGGGAGTGTTGCACATCATGATAGTGCTGGAGGGGGTGGAGTGATTGCTGAAGGCGATGTGCAATGGATGACAGCCGCAAGTGGGGTCTTACATAAAGAATATCATAGTGAGGAGTTTAGTAAACACGGAGGCGATTTTCAAATGATTCAGTTGTGGGTAAACCTACCTGCAAAAGATAAAATGAGTGCTCCCAAATACCAGGCGCTAGCAAATGATCATATTCCTAAAATTTCAGTAGCCAATGGGGGCGGTTTTATTGAAGTAATTGCAGGAAATTATGAAGGCAATCCAGGCGCTGCAACTACCTTTTCACCGATCCATTTGTTCAACGCTAAATTACACAAAGATGGAGTTGCCAATTTCAGTTTTCCATCTCATTATAATACTGGTTTACTTGTTATTGAAGGTTCGGTGTTGGTAAATGGAACAGAGGAAGTGCCTTTGGATCATTTTGCGCTATTCGCCAATACAGGAACATCCTTTACTTTAACTGCAACTGAAGAAAGTATCGTTTTTATTTTAGCTGGTGAACCCTTAAGAGAACCCATTGCAGCACATGGCCCATTTGTCATGAATACCCGCCAAGAAATCATGCAGGCATTTGAGGACTATGAAAACGGCAAATTTGGAACATTAGAGGATTAATCTAAAACTACAGGTATAAAAAGATTGAAGTGGAATCGAAATAGAATTAGTTCTATTTATTTAATCCTTTATTCGTTAACAGATGTTCTATTTGAACATTAATTTTACAGCCTATGAGAATAGGGAGTTTGTTATTCGCTTTATCGGTATTTTTTTTAATACCAAAATCAAGCCATAGTCAGTTTATGATCAAAGTTAAATCTACGCGCACGGTAGATAGTGTCGCTTATTTGAGAGGGGTTGTTTTTGATGATAAAAATTTTATTCCTAAAGACACCCTTGAATTGTATAAAGGGCTGAATATCGTAAAAAATACCAAGCCTATTGTTGGTGGAATGTATTATCTCTATTTTCCTAAATCGAAGCATAAAATATTTTTACCAATAGATAATAAGGACACCATTACTATTTCAATTTCTGATTCCAATTATATACATACCGTTCGTACAAATAGTAAGATGATCGATCAATTTATTTCTTATCAAGTTTTTGAACAATCTTTTTACAGTTTGGATAGTGCTTATGATGCCCAATTAAAACAAGGAAAGAAATTCAATCTTGCTCAAAAAGCGGCCTATTTTAAAACTAAAACAGATCAATTGGTAGCTGCAAGAAAAGAGATCATGCATTCCTTGCAACCTGAAAAAGCCTTGTATGTTTACTTAAATGCTTTAAATAAATTGGATGCCTCTGTTCCTAGTAAAAAGAACTACAGTGCAAGGATTGAATTTTTAAGTTCTATGGATATCAATGCACCTAAAATGCTTTTTACCTCTAATTTAAAACCATTTCTTACTGAATTTCTTTCCTATTACCCATTGGTAGCTGACTCTATTGTAAAAGGGGTAGACTCCGTGATGCTTAAGCTGGATTGTAAATCAAAAGCCTATCCATATGTTTTTGACTATTTTGTTAAGCTGTTAAAGAATAGAGAAATTCAAAATAATACGAACGCTTTTGTTTACTTTATCAAAAAGTATGTTAAAGAAAATAAATGCAAGTTGCTAGATCCAAAATTAGAAAAAGAACTATTGGACGAATATCAAAAATTGAGTGCATTGCAATCTCAAGATACTAGTCTCAACATAATTTTAAAAGACACTTTAGGCCTAGATCAAAATTTACACAGATTTGCTAAACAGTTTGACTATACCTTAATTACCTTTTTTGATCCTACTTGTGAACACTGTCAAATAGAATTACCTAAAATGGACAGTGTCGTTAACTTAGTTGAAAAGCAATTAGTGTTAAATATTGGCAAATTTAACGTATGTAATGATGTGCAATTGCAAATGGAAACTTGGAAAAAGTTTATACAGGATTATCAACTCACGCGGAATTACACCCATGTTCATTTAGGAAATAATAATGAAATCCGAAGGGCTTACGATGCGTTCACCAATCCCCTTTTTTACCTTATTGACAAAGAGGGAAAACTTATTGGAAGGAAAATCAGTCCCAATACCTTGCGAAAAATTCTAATTAGCCATATACAAACAGGTAAATAAGCGTTCAATGCCATTTTTGTTTTAAATTTGTTTATTAAATTCTTTATATGAAATCAATATTATTGGCAACTGTACTCTTTTTGAGTGCTTTTCAATTGAATGCACAAACTGCTCCAACACCAACGGATATTACCAAAGTTTTAAAGTTTACCAACGACAATTATAATATGGGTAAGATTGCTTACGGTAAAGCCACTGAATTTAATGTTGATATCGAAAATATAAGTGCTACTCCCATCACTATAGACAATGTAATGGTGGGTTGTGGCTGTACGACCCCTAAATACACCAAAGGACAGGTAATTGCTCCTGGAGCACACGCTACGGTGGTTTTAGGATTTAATGGTTCTGCAATGGGTGCTTTCACGAAAGTAGCCACTGTCTTTTTTTCAGGAAATATGACCAAACAAATTAGTTTTTATGGCGAAGGGGTTCAGCAATAATTTTTTATAGCATTGCTATTGATAGGCCATCCATTGGGTGGCCTTTTTATTTGTGGATGGCCGTCGCTTTGCTCCGGCATCCCTTGAGTAAGATTGCCGTCGCTCTGCTCCGGCATCCCTTCAGTGGGGTGATTGCCGTCGCTTTGCTCCGGCATCCCTTGAGAGGGTGATTGCCGTCGCTCTGCTCCGGCATCCCTTGGTGTGTGGGGGCTTCAACCATTTCAAAAACCAGTGGCTTCGCCACTTATTTTTTTGTTCCCAATACATGCGCACAAGCAAGCTTGGCTCATTTTGGAAACAAAAAAACCACGATAAATCGTGGTTTTTGAATGGGTTGGCGGAGAGAGAGGGATTCGAACCCCCGGACCTGTAACAGTCAACGGTTTTCAAGACCGCCGCATTCGACCGCTCTGCCATCTCTCCGCGGCAAATGTAGGATAGGAAACCGAATTATGCAAA
>JACCDW011746515.1_pt1 | contig 24358 bp, 24 predicted proteins | sample 7449781 | NCBI WGS metagenome assembly JACCDW01 (sample SAMN15323449, study PRJNA562643) | freshwater metagenome | isolation source: river surface water | place: USA:Blue River Watershed | collected 2017-08-18
ATGGCCGTGCCCGCACTCAGCAAAAGTCGCCAGCTCGCCTATGCGACACCTCTGGAAAGTCTCCCCGATGTCTACGACCTCACTCTGGAAGACGGCACACCCCTCTGCCGTGCCGCGATTCAGCAATTGTCTCTCAGTCAGCAATTGCGGAATCGCAAAGAAGCGAAGATTCCTGTGTGGGCGGAATGGAAAAAGGAATTCGGTCGTTATGAAATTGTCGCACTCGCCTAGACCCAGATGGAACGGAAATTCTCTCGTGTGCTCGCGAATGCTTGGACGTGGGTGCGAAAGATTGCAACGTCACGATGGGCTCGGATTTGACGGATAGACTCAAGATTATCCATACGTCCAATCTCGCGTGTGAGCTCACGCAATTGCCGAATCATTTGAGTACGATTGCGAATTGCCTCACTGGGAAGAATTTCTACATCGTGAATCACGAGTCGGTTCTCAATCAAATAATGGCGAATTGTATTAATTTGTGTAGTAAAAGCTTCCGCATTTGTCAATTGGTGAAGAATTCCATCCCAGACTATCCACGTTAGAAGTCTGCGGTGGTATTCAGTTTGAATGCGTTGAACTTGGGCTTGAATCAACGTCCAGAGATTCAAAATGGTGTTGTGATAGTTGGTATCTTCTTCGTCTTCTGGAAATACGCTCGTGCGACAAACAGGACAGGTTGTGTGTGTGCGAAGCCAGGGCTCTAAGCATTCTGCGTGGTAGAGGTGTTGACATTTTTGAATCGCACGAACACGGTCTCCTTGAGACAAACTTGTTTGGCAGACAGTACAGAATCCCTCTTCTCCGAAAAGGTCAAACAATTCCGTGTTTTCTTCGAGATGTGTGGACCCCAGCTTCTCTGCTCCAAGGCTAGTAAGTTTTTTTATGCGCTTTTATCAGGAAATATGGGCTACTCGAGAAAAACCAGAAAACAAAGAGGAGCAGGATATTCTATGGGCGCACCTCTTGTGCCTGGCGTGATTAACAACTGGGGACAGACTGTGGTTGGAGGTCCCAAGCTCATTCCTGATTGCCTGGCTGCTACAAAGACTGATACCATGGGGTATTCCGGTCCCAAGGGTCTCCCGGGTTTGTCTGGGGGAGGTCGCCGCAAGCGCGGAGGTCTGCGGAAGCAGAGAGGGGGTCGCTACGGATTTGTGGATGCGTCTGGAATGCCGCCCAGCACTCCCGCTCTGGGAGGCCTCGCCCCTATGACTCGCATCGCCTGCGAGTCCAGCACACCGAATCCTCTCAATCCTGGACCCCACACGCCCAGCACACAGCCTACAGGAGCAGCATCTGACCCTAAGCCGTTCGTCATGGCTGGCGGTGCCGTCACAGGCATCCCTGCGACCAGCGGAATGACAGGCACGGCAGACGCGGCGGCCTACTATGCTCCGACAGCGGGATTCGGAAACCAGCCCAGCACCTGGGTTGGAAGCACGGGGTCTCCCTCTCTTCTTCAGATTCCTTACGAGGCAAAGGCCTGGAATCCTGCCTGCTTGAAGACTGCGGGAGGTGGACGTCGCCGTCGTTCCATGAGGCGCGGCTCTCGCAAGGGTCGCAAGACGCATCGCAAGGGACACCGCAAGCATTAAGAATCTTCGGCATCCTCTTCTTCGTCCTCATCGTCATCGATAAGACACTCATTTCCATACTGAAGAGCAGCCTCTTCGTTATACCGCTCATGTTTCTGCGGCGCAGAATCGTCGTGAATCGTGTATTTACACTTTTTATAATAAGCGGCCCGTTTTCTGTATTGTGAACGATACACTTGGTGTACGTCCACAATATCATAGATGAGAGGAGGAATCTCTCTCTGCGAGGCCTGGACGCGCAAAATTCGTCCTGTGCTCTGTTCGACACGCTTGCGAGGACTTGCGAGGACAACGCAATTGAGAGTCTTAATATTCATCGCCTCACTCGCCATCGCATAGGAAGCAAGAAGTACCCGAGCCGTCCGTGCGCCCTCTTCTCGCTCCTCCTCCTTCATTCCGCCAATGTAATAACTCATTGTGAGCCCCGTCGGTTTCAAAAGAGCCTCAATCGCATTCAAATGTGTGATTCGCTCACTCAACACGAGCACACGGCGACGAGAATCTTCTGCGGCCTCGCGAATCAAATCCGCCACCTGCTTCGTCCGTTCCGCACACTCCACAACATTGGTGAGAAGGCGACCCATAATCATCTCTCCACGCCAATTCGTCGGCACTTGCGTGTAGTCAGAATTCTGCGATTTCACATGGATGGCTTTGACAATCACAGTCGGGTCAGGGTCTCGGGTCTTTTCCCAGTGGACGGGAGGACCCAGAAACCATTCAAACACTTTCGTAAGGCCATCATCGCGAACAGGAGTCGCAGAGAGACCGAGCATGAATTTGGTCTGAACTTTGATGAGTGCTTTGCTGAAATGCGAGGCACCGAGATGGTGGCATTCATCAAAGATTGTGAATCCGAATCCGCGAAATGTCTCCAGCGGAAAGTCACGTTTCACGAGAGTCTGAATCATTGCAATCGTACAATCATAGGTTATTTGGAGAGAGGGGGTGGAAGCCGCGACACCCGCCGCTTCCAGGCGAGCCACCAGCTCCTCCTTCTTTCCACCCACTTTGAGGCCGAGTTCCCGCAGTTTCTCTTTTAGTTCAGAAAGTCCGAGTGCCTTTCCCGCAACAACTTCCGTTCCGACTTGGGCCTTGTCTTCTTGAAGAATTCCTACCCGAATGCCTGGAACCAGAGCCTCCAATTCCCCTTTCCATTGATTTGCGAGAAACTCCTTATCCACTACAATGAGAAATCGTTTTCCAATTCGCATCGCCGTCCAGATTGCCATGAATGTTTTGCCACGCCCACACGGAACACAGATGAGCCCATTGCCCCCGCTTTCCAGAAACTTCGCAACAATCTCCTTTTGGTACTCATACGGTGTTCCAGTGAATACAAGGTCCTCACGAAGGGGCTCTCCCACAGGGACAATATCGTCTTCAGGAGGTCCAAACACATCCATTCCCCATCGACGGGGCAAATAGTACCGTTCAGGAGATTCGCGATAGATGCGAAAGGAGAGGGACTCTGCGGAGGCGGCCTGGAAATTCGGATGGACGATAGGCGCCACTTCCAATTCCTTTTCGATTCGCAACCGCTCCAACGGAGAAATAGAATCTTTACGGATTGCGTATCCTCGGGTTGTTAGCACACGCTTGGCTTGGCTCATTCTCTTTCTGAAGAGCAAAGAGTGTTTGAATGCCTCCAATTTTTAGATGCCTGGTATAGAGTAGGTCCCCTATGCGTTCGATTGACATTCAACTTCTCAGTTTCGCACTTGCCCTGTTTCTTGTAGCACCCTATCTTCCCACAAGCTTCTATTCGGCTCTGTTTACGAATAGCATTGTGCCCGCGATTCTTCTGGTTGGACTTCTGGTCTCCTTGTCCTACAGCCTCTTTGGCTCTGTTGGAATGATTCTTGCGGTTACGGCCCTCTTTATCGAGCATCGTAGACGCACGTTTCAGGAAGTGAAGGGAGTAACCTACGAACAACAAATGGCACCGGCACAGCCACTTGTGCCTGGAGAATTCCACCCTCCCGCCGATTCTCCGTCCCTCTTCTCTCCTCTCGTGAAATACGCTCCCTCTGAAGATGCTACAAATGAATTTCAAGCTGTAGGACCGTCAATAAATAGAAAGAGAGATATGGGAAGCCCCCGTGTTCCTGCGGATGCTGAAAAATACATCATCGAACACTCTCTTGCGGACCAACTCCATTAGAGTTTTATGAAATAGCCCAGGAGGAATCCTGCGGTAATGAAAAGCATGGCAGTCAAGATAACACCTACACTCTGTGAAGTCCAGGAAGGCCATGCTACGGTGGGGTCCATTGTAAAATAGAAATATGCGTAGATTCCACCTCCTACTGCGAAAATTCCCAACATGAGTGCCAAGAAAATGGCGAGAATTGTTTCCAATTGACCTGGCTCAAGCCCTTTTGGACCCACCGCCTCTCGCAGAGCCTGACGCTCTTCCAAAATAGACTTCAAACTCCGAACGTCTCCAGTGCTGACATCAATCTGTATTTTGTTGTCAACAACGGCCGTATCAGGATTGAGTGGAACACATTTGTACGAGTCGGTTCCGCGTTTTTCAAATTGCGAGGGAGCGCGTGACTCCTGCTCCCCCAGAACACTTACACGAACTGCCGCACGGAATGCCTCTCGTGTAATCACAATCGGAGTAGTAAGCCGAATCTCAGAAGGAACTTGGACGCCAGGCCAATTCTGTGTCACACCAAGTTCTTCCGCTATCTTGTCAAGGGTTGTTTTGCTGACGGAACATCCTTGGTAAAAGAAAAGAACGAGCCCACTTTTCAAGGAGGGCTCCAAACACGTCGTATAATACACATATTCACGAGTCTCCTTTGGCGGGAGGCAGTTTAGAAGAGAATACTGGCCTGCGACACTCTGACCGCTCAATGCCGCCAAATAGGCGGGCTCCACAGAAAGCAGAGCCTCTTCCAGAAGAGGAATTACCACAAAAATATATCGCTCTGCCGCATCCAGATTCTTGGTTTTGAAAAGCAGAATCATATCCACCTTGTTCTTTCCCTTTTTCGCACCGTCCAGAATCCACTTGGTGTGGGTGGGCGTGGAGAGTTGGACTTGGGCGAGCGAATACGAGTATCCTTTCCAGCGAATGGTCGAGAAATTGCTTCGGGTGGCAGAATCTCCTTCGTCCAGAACTCCTGTCTGCGAATTTTTGAAAATTGGCGGAGTTGTCCGATTGGACCATTGAAATTCAATGGAAAATATCTCCTTTACAGATGTATACAATGCGGAATCGGGTGTAAATGTCAAATCCAAGGGAAACGATACATTTCCTGATGGGCTACACATGGTGGCTCTCTTCTATCATGGCGGAAGAGAGATTAGAGTAATCCTGGAACATACATGGGACCGTCGAATTTGTAGAGGGTCGCATTCGCAAACTGGCCCGTAGGCTGGATTTTCACCTGGTCTCCAGACATCAATTCGTCGCATCCGATGTCATCCTGGCAGTCCTTCCGTTTGTAGGAGATGGGAAGAGGAACAGGATTGTTTGTGTCTGTGCGGGTGTAGTAATTGTAGCGGTCTGTGCGATAGGCTGTGCGGCGGCCGAAGAGGGGAAGAATCTGACCGTCGTCTGTCTTCAGCACGCCCATAGATTGGTAGGCCTCGGGGAGGCCTCGAGTCGGCTCATTCAGAATATAAGTGCCATCGGATGCGACGAGGGCTCCACGAGGAGGAAATTCAGGCCCATTGTCCCAATATCTCTGAGGGCGAGGGGGGCGAGAATATCGGTCATCGCCTCCAGCACTCGCGACAGTCACGTGGATGGGAGGTTGCGGAGGCGCCTGTGGAGGCGCTTGTTCGTGAAACAGACGTGGAATGTGGAGATTCTGCTGGGTCAGAATGAAGAGGAGTGCGAGGGCGATTCCACTCAGGAGTACAAGAATACCGGGTGTAATACACAATACACCGGGTGGACATGTTTTCAGAGCTCGTGACAATACCATTTCAGAGTGTCCTTTCTATCTAAGCGGTAGAACTAGGACCAACAGAGAGGGAACCACGATTGGAACCCTGCTCGGATTCCTCAATCGGTAACCCAGCAGCATCCGCGACAAGTGCTGTGGCGACTCCCTCCTCATCGGGCTTCTCCATCATCGGATTCGGCTTCGGCATGCTGTCAGGGCTGGAAATGCGAGGAACACTCATCTCAGGAACAACCAGCAGACGCCCCTTTTCTCTCACAAACGCGGGAACGGAGAAGCCAGGAGCGTTGAACTCCGCCTTCTCAATCACCTCGCCCGAAGCGTCAATGTTCTGGAAACTCTCAATCTCAGGAGACTCGAGCACTCCCTTCAGATTCGCAGGCAAGCGATTGCTTACCACGTTCACATTGGCAGCCTGCTTTCCACCCGCAGACTTCTGGATTTGCTTCACACGGTTTGAAATTGCCACAGCTCCATCGGTGTGAAAGCCCTCCTCGCGCGTAGAAAAGATATTTCTGCGATTCAGCTCCACAATGACCGGAATTGACACGAGCACAATCAAGACCGCCAGCAAGGAATCAGTGATTTGGTAGGCGATGACGCCCCCTGCGATAGCGACGAGAGACTGGAAAAGACTCAGCATCACCACAATATAGATGCTGACAATCAGTATCAACGTGGAAAGGATTGTATCTTGCTTCATCTGTATTCTATTATAGAGAAAGAAGAGGGACAACTATCCGTTGAAGAATCCAAAACGTCAAGCCAGCGAGGAGCGACTTGAAAAGAAGGCCGAGTGTTGTCAACTCCCCTGTGCTGCGGACAAGAGAAGGAAGGTAACTGCCGATAATAATATGGAGAACGGGGAGGCTGAAGACAAAGAAGAGGAGAGCGACAAAAATGGGGAGTTTCATTTCGTCGAGCATCTTCATCCACCATGACTTCTTCGGGACCTTCGCCTTCGGCTTAGTAGGCACACCCGAAGACCATGCCGCAGCAGTGGTGGCTCCTCCTGCCATCAAGCCACGAGGCTGAATGGCGGCCTCAAAATCACCCGCTGTCGGGTGGTCGTGGCCTATCATGTGTGCGGTAGGAGGAACGGAATCCATCGCATGCTGAATGGTGCTGTTCGGATTCGGAGAGGAAATTACACTCATGGGAGAGGACATCGGATTCATCTGCGGTGCCGGAGCCTGCTGCTGTGCCGAGGGTTCCAAATTCATATCTGCCATAATTCTATTTATCAAATCACCGTCTCCATCCAGCTGCGGAGAAGAAGAATCCAAGTCGCTGATGAGAGTCCCCGATACACCACTCATATTTCTCAAGGAGAAGAGGAATTTCTATTTCTCCTTCACGCACGCTGCTGGAACGACTCAATCACGCCCTCCTTCGGACACTCCACGGATTCACTGCGGAATTGATAGCATTTGGAGCCCAGCTGATACGTCGTCTTATTCACTTCCTCTACAGACGGAGCTTTCTGAATCATACAATCCTTTCCGTGGCAAATCGGACGGAGAAGAGCCATCAGTCCCAAGCCAATGACGAAACTAAAGACTGTGGAAAATTCTTTCGTTTTGAGGAATTCAAACATTCTTTCTATACTTCAGTGAGAGAGAGATATGCTTCAAGACCATTTTAAACTTTTACCTTTTCTGATTGGAATTGGAGCGGGATTGTTTCTGCTCTTTTTTTTCAAGCCAGAACCTGTCATTCTCTACAAGTATCCCCATCCACAGAATATAGATACTCGCATCTACAAAGATAAAAATGGAGTGTGCTATAAATACAGCAGCAAAACGGTGAATTGCGACGAGAATGAAGACACTATTAAGCCGTATCCTCTTCAGTGAGACCTGCGGACATTAATAATCGCACCTTTTTTGGCGCTGGCTTGCTCCTCCTCCGAAATCACCCTCTCCTTCGCATCCTCCACAGGAGCTCCTCCCTCCATCGAACCACCCGCTTCACGAATCTGGGCTCGGATTGTCTCCAACACTTTGCCTACCACATTGTCTGCTTTCCATTGTGCTGGGGTAAGAATCTTTTTGTCTGTCGGACCGAGGCCGACTCCACCTGATATCGCACCATCGGGGTCCGCATACACTAACGAATCAGTTCCCGTTTTCACGAGTTTTTCTGCGAGCTCGGGCTGCTGCTGGTAAAGGGCCGTCAGAATGCCCGTCCACATTGCCTGGGGATTCGCAACCGCCCCAGGAATCTTTCGCGTTTGGAGACGAATCGTACGAGTGGACCGCGTTCCCAAAAGACTCGCAACAATGTCCTCCTTCCCCTTCTCACGCATTCGGAGAACCTGATAGGCCTGGTACGCAGAACTGTATTGAGTCTCCTTGTAGACAAAATTGGCGGGCCACATAGGACTGAGAAATCCATTGTTGTAATCATCTGTCTCGTAGAAGAGGCGTGCTGTGACACCATTCGCCAGTTTCACAGAGGCGGAAAGTCCCAAGACATCCGCAGTCACCGCCTTTGCGGCTTCGAGTGCCTCCGCAGAGGGTGATTCATAGCGCCCATAAACAGTGTGATTCGGAAAGTCACGGCGAATCAGAGAATAAATTCCTCCCGCAAGATGGTCCGCCTGAGAGCCGAACAAATTGTGAGCTCCGAACAATTTGCGGGTTTCATATGGCTCGTCAAACAGAACTTGGCTCGTGACGGGATTCGGAATCAGACGAATGTCGCGAACAGCGGAGCGAACCTTCACACGGCGGAATTCCAGAGTCTGGAGCTCCTTGGACGCCTCCAGAACAGGCATGGTTTGGCCGGTTTCTTTGTACTGTGCCAGGGCCTGGCGAAGAGTGTCTTTCGCATTTTCATACAAGATATCCAATGTTGCAAGTTTGTCGAGTCTCTCCTGCTCCTGGGCCTCGCGTTCTTCCTCAGTAATGGGGCGAAACACCTTCAATTCAATTGACTGCTGAAGAGAGCCGTCCTTGGGTGCGAAGATTTGGAGCTTTCCGTCATCGGAAACTTTATACAAATTCCCTTTCTTGGACGACTGCTTTTTGTAGAAATCCTGAATGAGTGCCGCGGTTTTTGAATCATAGGGGATTTCAGGTGGAGTTGCCTGTGCCATCTTCCTAAAGGAAATCCCTCTTTTTATACAGGAATTGTTGCGTGCCAAATGAAGTCGCACTCAGAACAACTCGAATATGCAATACGTCTCATCTTTGCCATCGTAAGTTCAATTTTCATTAGTGTAATTGGACTTGGACTCGCACTGCTCTTTCCAAGTCTAACGACAATTCTCTTCGGCTTCGTGGGATTTTGTCTACTCCCTTTTTTGTCTATGCTTCTCAGTTTTCTGGCAAATGCGTCCATTCTCTACATTTCCAGAAAAGAGGTGAATTGGAAACGAGCCTTTCAATGGTGCTGGTATCCTGCGGCGGGAATTATTGCCATTAGCATCAGTGTCTTGCCGCTAGAATATCTTCATCCTGATTTTTTCGGAGACATGAATCTCATGTTCGGAATGTTTCTCATTGGAATCGCCCTCAGCACATTTCTTCTTCAAGTCTATGCCGGATTACGAATTCAACGCTCCGAGGAATTTTCCAGCGGTGCCTCACCAATGTAAATATAGCGTGGAACACCCTCTGCGGCCGAGCCCTCACGATTCAATACATAATATCCTGGTTTCAATGTCTCTACAATTGTATTTGCCCGCTTCGGCAATTGTAAAGGTGTCGGGATTGTTTCCTGTGCCGCCGCCACAAGTGTCCCTTCCCCTGTCGCAGAAGAGATGAGGAATCTGCTGACTCCGTATGATAGTAATGCGGACAGAAGACAGAACATCCAAAACGGAAAGGGTGTGTGTTGGTCGCTCTCATGGAGGCCGAACTCTTTCCATGTACCGTCCTCGCGGAACATCAGAGCCGGCTTCACATACAGAATCGCAACCACTGAAAGCAAATATAAGATTGCGGCTAAGAGAAGAACTCTCATTCTGTGATGAAGCAGAGAGATTTCACCAGCCTATCAGTTCGCGCAGGAAAAATTGACGCATGTGTAGGCGAAGTTCGCCCTCACACTCCTCTCTCCATGAATCAGCTCCTTCACTATATTTCCAGCAATCCCGTGAAGTACACTTATTTTGCGATTGGCTCGTGTCCTCACTCATGGGGTGCGGATTTGACTCTCTCGCGAGACCAGCTGCTGCCTGCCTTTCTGCGGACATGGATGACAGAGCATCCCAGAGAGACGTTCCGTTGTATCCATTTTGACCCTGCCTTCTCAAAGTACGAGGAGGAGATTCAAGCCTATTTCAGCGAGCTTGATTTCTATCGCGTGGAGTCGGCGACGACCTCTGTCTGGCGCTCCAATTCCTATTCCATCGAGATTCTTCTGTGCGCGGAGATGTTTCACCATCCGTCACCTGTCTATCCTGGAAATGACGAGTGGGTCCTTGAAACTCTGGTAGACAGCATTCTTCAGGGAGAGGAGCCACTGGACCAGAAGCTCGTGGTCCAGGAGTTCACAGGCCACGATTTGGATTCTCTCTTCAAGAGCCTCTATACCGCGTCGCCCTTCAAGAAGCGATTTCTGAAGAATATTCTCTTTGATATTACGTATGGCATGGACTCAGGATGTTGTACGAATCTGGAGAAGCATGCGCCGTTCCAGTCGCCCTCAGGCGATTTCTACAATCTGCTTCTCCTCGGACCACATCACCTCCATTCTTTGATTGGAATTGATACCAAGATGGATACAGCAATCAAGTATCATCTTATTCGTGAATTCAAGCAGCTTTTGAATCAGTATCACGTGGATTACCGCCGCCGCCTGCGAGGAGAGACAGTTCTCTTCCATTCAGGTGGATATGGAGACAGCACTCCTCCATCCGATATTATGGCAGGTCTTCTCACAAAGCTACGAGTCATTCTAAAGGTCCTGTACGATGTGAAGCATATCACACAGGAAAATTATTCAAAGTGTACGGAACTCTTTTACACTTACAAGGACCATGATGTCTACAAGTGGTATACTACTGTTAACAACACTGTTCCGATTTTGGATTTCGCATAGGGTGGCGATGGCGTTGGCGCTTAGGCACAATAGGTGCGGTCCATCGGCTCTTCGTCTCCATCATCGGCCGCCGCGGGCGGTTGGATGTCATATCCTGAATTTTCTCCATAGGCTTCCTCTCCGAAATTGTAGAGGCCAGCCCCATCCGCAGGTCGCCCAGCCGGCACCACAGGTTCTTCTCCACCCCCTTCTACTGTCGCAGCGAAATTCTCCATCTCACTTCTCTCCAACCGCTCCCTCTCATATTGGTCCTTGTCATACGCATAGATGAGTTTCGTGCCACCAATCGCCCAATCACCCAAGCCGAGACGCTTGTTGATGAGTTCCACACGCTTCTCATCAGGACTCATTCTATCGAGGCGTGTAATGATACGCATTTTTTCAATCTCATCGCGCCTTGCCATCATCGCCTTAATCTGGGCGGGAGTGTAATTTAGTCCTTCGCTGCTATACTGGGTAATACAGAGTTTCAGAATTTCCATTGTTCCTCTCGCATTGTCCGCAATACCTGCCTCTTCAAATTCCACTCCAGGAGGAATGCGATTGGGGTCCACCAATTCTGCGAAAATTCCAAGAATGGCCGCCTTCACCATGTAGGGAAGTCCAATCGACCCGCCTGGAAGAAGAGGAGCACGCACGTGATTCTTGAGAAGTGGCAGGAGGACGCCGAGCTGATTTTTCGCATACAGGATTTTCGCCCGTGTCCGCCCACTTGCTAACTTCTCCACAATTGTGGAAATGTAGAGGAGGTGATTTGTCAACACCTTTTCAATATCCTCCACAGTTCCTGGACCCAGATTGTAGGAAACCTGGACCTTGGGTGTCACAGAATATTTCAGCAATCCGCGCTGGAACGAGAGGAAAAAATAAGTGCGGAGACTCTCCACCAAAGAATACGGAGGCTGGCTCGCAAGCTGCTCCAACACCTCCGCATTCGCTTGGCCGAGGCGGGCCACCAATTCCTGCTTGAATGCCTCTGCCATGTTGGAAAGAGACCCATACATCGCCGCAATCTCAATCTCATCCACAGGCTTGTTTTCAGGAAGAGTCTGGATATTGGTAATGAGCTCCGCCAGCAGTGGACGCCACGACTCAAACGGAGAGGGACTGAGCTCGAGCAGTTTCTGAAGAAGAGCCGTTGACCGCACAGGTACAATAGCAGCACTCATCCGCGCACTGTATTTGCGATGGCTCTCATCCAACAGACTCTGAAATGCCTCCTGGCTCGTATCCACATTCTGCGTCTCCAAGGCCAGCTTCCCCTCTTCCAAAGACACCAAATCCCAACTCTTTGGGAAACTGAGACCGCAGTGGGGGCAGCGGTTGTCGTATCCTGGCTCGTGAGGAAGGCCATAGCGCTCAGGATTCGCACGGTCATAACACAGTTTCAAGAAAATGCGGTAGTAGAGGTCCTCTTTTGCGACCACGCGAGGTGTATCGAGCCGCCGCGGCTTGAAATGGACGACGAGATTGGATTTCTTCATGCCTTGCGGAGCGGCCGGTCCAGGAAGAGGAACCAGCTCCTTCTCTTTGCTTTGCCAGTATTTCAGAGGCTCAGACAACGGGTGGTAGCAGCAGGTCGCTCCCATGAAAACAGACTCCTTTGCGAAATCATTTGCCTGGAGAATCCACGCACGAGCCTTCTCTCTCTCATTCGCAGCCTCCGCAACAGGAGCCCCCTTTTCTGCAGTAGGAGACACTTGCTCGGGTGTGAATCCAGGTGGAACTGTCTCCACCAGACCCTCGTCAAAGGACTGCTCGCCTGTCGTCTTCTCAAAGTATTCCTTCTTCATCTCCAAATCCCGCTGAATCTCGCTATTTGTGATGAGTTCCTTCACACGCTCCGTCATTAGTTTCGCAATGCCCTCCGTTCGTTTCGCCTCACTCTTCTCCTTCAAGAATCCAGTCAAATTCCACGGAGCCTCATTCTTCTGAATCCCCGCAATCGCGCACGCCACATACGTGAGACCCGTCATGTCTGTGTCTTTTCCAATCGGAAATCCAGAAAAGCCAGGTTTGCAACCAGGCAGCTTGTAGCGGACCGTGTATCCAGGAATGTTGGTCTGGATTTCAATCAGTAAATACGCACCTACGAGGAGCACCAATCTGCGATTGATGTAGACATCGTAGTCTGGAATCGCCACTCCGCGAGCCTTCTGGGCCTTCTGCATCTTTTCGTAGTCGATGCGAGACTGGAGTTTCAAAATTTCATTCTCAATGCGATTTACTATTGTTCTGTAGGATGTCTCTGTCACCTGGATTCCCAGACGGTCCACAACCTGCTTGAGAACCTGGTAGGCAATCTGCTGCTGTTCCGTGGAGAACACAATCGGCTTCGTGGACTCCGCAGGAGCCCCCAGAAGGCTCTCAATCTTGTCTTCCAGAATCGCGTCTTCGTCCACGAGCACGGAGCGACCCATCATTGGACGACCCTCATCGTCAAACTCCAGACTGGTGTCGTATTCAATGGTAGAGATTCCCTGGCCGCAATTTTTACAAATGTACTTTCCGTGAAACTGTCCGTAACTGAAGGCGAGGAGCAAATCCTTGTGAATCGCATCCTTTTCACGCGGTCTTAAAAACTCGTGGAGCAGAAGAACTTCGTGGTGGCACAAGCAATTCTGGCTACACACTTGGCATTTCAGCCAATTGTCACGCTTCTCTCCGCCGTATTGAGAGATGAATTTCGCGAGCAACTTCATTTGATTCCCAGTGTCTTGGACTTTGCGAATCATCAGAAGACTCCGCACGTGGGGGCACGGATTCGGATTCGGCACCTCTCCTGCCGACTTTTTCTTATCCTCTGCCCGCGCACTGTCCTTCACGCGTTTCAAAAACAGTTCCCGCTCCACACGGCGGAATTCGCGAATGTATCCCTCCTGATTTGTGGAGAGGCGAGCTACAGTGAAATCAAAGAGGCGATTGTAGAGATAGCTGAAGAGGGCGATGTCATTTTCACGGTAGGATGGGAAACGGTTCTGGAATTCAGGAACGAGTTTCTGGAATTCGCGGTCTGCGAGAAGCTGGGCCACGCGCTCCTGAAACACCACAGGGTCCAAAAAGGTGCGATTCTGGAGTGTGAGAGCCTCATATGCGGCTTTTGCCTCCGAGCGTGTCTTTGCGATTGTATCGTAAATCAGAGCACGGTAGCGGTCAATCTTCTTGATGAGAACATCCATTTGGTCCACTGTGAATTCAATGTTTGCGAGGCCATACGATGCGAGTTTGTGAAGAATGTCGGCGATTCCTTTGGCCTCAATGGGTTGTGCGGCGAGCCAATCCTCAATGCCGATGTTTCCAATCGACGTGTTTCCCAGGCTCAGAATGGAACCGGCCGCAGGAACATCTGAAATGCCGCCTTCCAGTTCCAGAATCCGCAGAAGAGAAAGAGGGCGAGTCTGCGATTTTCCCATATCAATCGCAAGAGACCCTGAGCGTATCGCACCCATCTCAATCTCGTATTTCAGAGGAAAGAGCAGATAACTCACAATTGGGGCGAGTTCCGCAGGCTCAATCACACGGGCGGCCTCCTTGTCTCGCAATCTCCCCAGACGAGCTCCGAGACCGCGCAAATAACTGAGTTTCAAACTGTTGCCAATGACACTCGAGTCAAACACATCCTTTTCACTGCGGCCCGTCTTCGGGATACCTTCTGTAAAGGGGGTTGTGATGTCAGGAGGAGGTGTGCGGAAAAATTCGGAATCCCGCAGAAATGGCTTCGCACGCCCTTTCGTCTCAGGCTCCCATGAAGCCATATATTTCTTGTAATAGCCGTCCCAGCCCAAATACCAGTTCGGAAGAATGTCTGGATTCACCTGCGTTCCCTGGACTCCCGCAATCCTCTCCAAATACTCATTGCTGGCAGCAATTGTATCCGACAAATACTGGAGAATCACATTTTCATAGGCGGAGTCTCGGTCATCTCCATCAGGCGCGCCTTTGAGGAGGTTCTGAAGTCCAGTGATGGTATGGTCCAAGTAGACAACGCGCTTTGCGTCCACGACGGGGCGGGAAAGAGGAACTGGGTGCTTTGTCAGAAGTTCCATGAGTGTTGAGGAGGATGGAGACACGGGGCGAAGAGGCTCTCCTGATTTGGAGTATTCCACAACCTGATTTCGCAGAATCATCATCTGTTCCACCAATTTGCGGAGCTCACTCTGCTTTTCAGGATTCTTCTGCTTTTTGATATCCAGCATAGAGAGCAAATCCTGAAGCATATCACTCCGCTGGACGACATCGGGGAAAAACCGCTGGGCTTTGGGAATCTCGCGAATTTCATAAATCTCAGGCACTTCAATAGAATCCAGCAGAACAATCTCCTCATCCTCTGTATGCTCGGCCGCATTGGCTGCGTTGTTCTCGCGGAGACTCTCAGGCGGTTGACGAACACGCCCAATCACGAAATCCTCATCCTGCGGAATTCCAACGAATCCGAAGACAATCTGCTTCTGTGCGCCTGTTTCATCCATCAAAATGACACTGTCCTCCGCCTCATTGATGGATTGGATGGTGTAGGTCGGACCCGCAGAACCATCTTGCCGAATTGTCTCCAGCAAATATCCGACTTGGAAATCATTCTGCTCCACGAAGGATTCGGCCGCACGCTTTTTCAAAACATACAGGCCTGTGATTTCAAGAGACTCCTCCAAGTCCCCATCCACAACTGGCAATTCCTCGAGTCTGTGTTGAACTCCATCGGGTAGAATTTTAATCATCGTTTCATCCAAATAATAAATGCGACCTCGTAGGCCATCCTTCAGTCCACCTGAAATGTAGATTTTGTCTCCAAGTTGAATGCCAATCTCTGCTTGTGTCTCTTCCGCCATAGGCCCCTACAAATACTTTCTAAATTCTTGATTCTGAGGATAGACACACTCGCCCCCCTGTTTGACAAAATTGATGCCGCTCCATCCCTCGGTGTCACTTCAAAAAACCCTCACCCATGTCTTTCTTTCAGAATCTCGCAACAAAGTATCCCACGTGGCAAGAACTTTCTACGTATCTCAGTTCTGAGGAAGGGGGTGCTTTCCGTATCCGGGAATGCGGTCCATTTGCGATTCTTCAGTACAAGAAGGGTATTACAAAGATTACTGACGAAACCGCGGAACTTCGCTCTGTAGTGTGGGATACAGTGCGCCATGCTCCTGTCTGCGTAGCTCCTGCGAAGGCGAGAGCTGGAAGCCCTCCATGCGGTGTCCCTCTTCGCGTCCAGGAATTTCTGGATGGAGTGATGATTAATGCCTTCAAGGTGCTCGGCGACCCGAAGGTCCACATTGTCTCTCGCTCCCAGTTTGATGCGGCAGGCACCTTCTACAGCAAGAAGTCCTTTGGAGAGCTTTTCAAGGAGGCTCTTCCCACGGCAACTCTGGAGGACCTCTTCTCCAGCGTCGAGCCTACCGAGGCCACTCCCGCCTATTTTGCGAGTTTCGTCCTCCAGCATCCAGAGCACCGTGTTGTCTACCGTCCTCCCAAGCCGGCCATCTATTGCGTGGACTTCGCCGCAGTGACTGCGGAGAAGACGATTGAGCGGAAAATTGCGATTCCAGGTATTCTTCTGCAGTGTATGATTCCTCATCTCAATGAGGGATTGGTCTTCCAGACGGAAGAGGAGATGATGGAGTTGGTGAAGACGGAGAGTCTGAAGCGGGGATGGACGTGGCAGGGCCTGGTCTTCTTTGACGCCGCAGGAAATCGTTGGCGTCTTCGCAATCCCACGTATACGTATTTGCGGGGTCTTCGTGGCAACGACTCCGCCCCTGAGGCGCGCTTTCTGCGTCTCCGCAGTCAGGGCAAGATTTCGGAGTATCTGAAGCACTATGCGGATGAGCGAGACCTCTTCTGGAGCTTTGAAGAGAAGCTGCGCGCACAGACACAGGCCGTCTACGATGGATATTGTGCCGTCCACAAGTCCCATGAAAAAACACTCGCGGACATTCCTCATCCGCTGAAAACGCTCGTATTTCGTCTCCATTCGCACTATATTGATGTCCTTCGTCCGCAGAAGATTCCTATTCAGAAGAAGGACGCCATTGATTTGGTGAATTCACTCCCTCTCTGGGAGCAGCAGCTGCTTCTCAAGGCCGCCTAGGCAGTCGCAGAACCCCACGCCGACCGCCAACTAGCAAACATCTCCGCACATTCCTTCGCAGCACGAGCGACAATTGCCCGTGCCGTTTCTTTCTTTCCATCCCCTTTTTCAATGCCGAGGCGGAGAACCATCTCATCGCGGAGAGGATGAGGAATCTTGTAGCCGACGAAACTCACCTCGCCAGAATCAATGTATTTCTGGTCGATGTATGTCTGGAGAAGATTGCCGAGCGTGTGGTCCTCTCCCTGGAAATAGAAGTCGTATCCACGCATCCGCGCATCCGCAGGCACAATTTTCAGATTCTCAGGCAGTTCCCCCGCATTGATTGTGGAATACGCAATACACTTGGCCTGGAGAATCTCCAGGGCACGAGCGATGATGGCGGCAGGAGGGAGAACACCCACGGACTCCACTGTGAAATCAAAGCTGGACGGTTCATTGTTTTCATCTGTAATGTAACAGCGGGCCGCTTCCATCGTATTGAACTCCCGCTCCAGCTCCGACTTCCGCCCCTCATCCTTTTCAATGTCCTCAGGGCGAACCTTCTTCGTGGAAACAAGCCAATTGTCAAAGATACGCTTCCGCTTCTCCTTGTCGGAATCGGGCGTGTACCCATACGACCACTGGCAAACAGGAATGTGTCGTGCGTTCTGCTTTCCTGTGCCAACCGTCGCACGCATGATACACTCCAACTCCTCTGCGGGCTGTGTTCCAGTCTTTCCCTTCAGTACAGTAATGAGGCACGTAGACCGTGTCAGGGGATTGGGAGGAAAGAATTGCGTATTGGGTACACGCTCAGGCTCCAGGTCGGGCCCATTGTTTTTGTAGACCGTGATATCGCTACATGTGACATCCATCGGCTCTGAAGTCTCATTTTTCACTTTGATTTCAAAGGTATAGTCGGCAGGATTCCATTTGAGAGGTTCCTTTACGGAAATGGGGAGAAGACTGATTCGGTGTGCGAGCATTTCATTACTCATAGGTGTACTGTTCTTCAGAATCCGAATATCCTTCGACTGACCTGTCATTTCTTCAATGTCCGCATTGAATGCGACGGTCTCTACGAGAGTTCCAATTGCACGCCGTAGAGTGTTCGCATAGGAGACATGTGTAGGAGCCAGTGTAAACTTCAGAATATTTCCCTCCAGTTTCAGAGTTTGAAAGAGAGAGGGGGGGACGGCGGTCACTGCGGCACGCCCAGTGGCTGCTGAAGCGAGACGAGGCTTGACACGAGGACGGGATGCCATTTCTGTTTGTGCTTTCATCTTCCTGTTTTGTGGCCCTCAATTTTATGCTGTAGCTGGCGCCTCACCCCTGCGGCAAACTACTCGACTTGTCTTCTCTGCCCGATATAATGAGCGGTCAGCCATCTCATATCTGTTTTTATAGTAACCGCGATCCGCTTTGCAAGGCATTTATTTCCCAATTGGCAGAGTCCCCTTTGAAAAGGGAGTTTCGCTATATTTGTGTGGACCCCTCTCCGCAACGCCCGAAACTCCCCGATTGGCTCAAGATGGTCCCTACAATTGTGATTGCTGGAGAAACAGAGCCTCGTGTGGGTCAGGATTGTGTGAATTGGTTGTTTGAACGAAAAATGCGTGTTGCAGCGGAGCAGAATGCGAAGGCTACGACTCCCGCAGCAGCAGATGCGGCTTCCGGTGGAGATTTCATGGGCTGGAACAGCTACGAGCATCAGAGTTTTTCCCGTGGGTTCGGCTACAGTTATATGGATTCAGACACCTCTACGGGTGGAGAGGGAGGGCAGAAGATTCCTGGGGCGTTTGGATTTTTGAATGGGGCGGCTGCAGGAGGAGACCGCACAGGTCAAGAATTTCCCGGGGGTGCCACCAATCAAACAGGTCGCACTCGCTCAAAGAAGGAGGAATTGTTTGATAAACAAATGGAAGCCTACCAGCGTCAACGCGAAGAGGGAATGCCTCAACGGCGGGCGCCCATGTAATCCCCACCACGGCAAAATTGATGGATGGCTGTGGCGGACATAAAGCGACTCCAAATATAGTGTGTTAAGGAAGATGTCTTATTTGGGTGCTTTTACGACACAATTGGTTCGCTTCTTTGAGGATTTGGTCGAGACCTATCCTGAAGAGCGTGAAATCAAAATGGCCTTGGAGGCCGTCCAGGGTCTCAAGAAAGTGAATCCGAAGATGCTGTTGGAGCTCTTTTATGAATACGTCCACATGGGGCTTTCTGAGGCGATTGGGCGGGAAGATGAGGACTACGTGATTCACTATGCCCGCACAACAATTTCGGGCCAGTTCAACGAGATGTCAGCTGCTCTTATGATATTTGATAAGCACTGGCCGACAATGACCGAGTCCAATCGTTCTGCGATTTGGAAATATTTGAAGGTTCTGTGTGCGCTTTGCGAGAAGGCAAAGGGTCTATGAGCGTCCTGTGGGCTAAAGAAAAGATATCGTGTGTAGCAGATGACTGAATCTGGAAACAGCCATGAGAGTATTTTTTGTAAGAAATACTCTGAGTTCTGTGAGGATTTGCTGGGGGCGTGTCCCGAGTACAAGGAGGCAATTGAGGCCGCGAAGGCTCTTGATTCGGACTCCCGAGTGAGACGCTATATTTTGGAAGTGCTGAATGTGAAGGAGAGGGATTTGGCAGGCAATCCTGGCAAGGTTCTACCTGGTGTCTCGGTGGAGGAAGCTGTCTGGACTGCTCTCTCGGCTGGCAGTCGCCGTGCGATTCTGGATTATCTTCGTATTCTGGATTTGTCCGCGGTCTACATGAATGTGGATGTGAGTGGAGTGGAGCAGATTTCGCAGGAGTGGGTGGATAAGATTCTGCGCGAGTGGCGTGGAAAGCTCGACCGCGTGGATTTCAATTCCATTTCCGAAAAGTTCATGTCTATGTTCGGCTCGCAAGGCGGAAATTTACCCCCTCTTCCTGAGCGGTTTTTGAAGGGAAAGATTGCAAAGTTGGCGGAGGACATGGTTCGTGAATTCCGTCCTGAGGATTTCGGGTTGAGCGCAGAGGATGTTGCGGCGTGCGAGACGGACCCCACGCGGGCGTTTGAAATCTTAATGGAGGCCTCTACGAAGAATCCCGAACGCCTCCAAGCAGTGATGATGCGAGTTGCGAAGAAGCTCCAGAACAAAATTCAATCAGGAGAACTGAAGCCGCAGGAATTTGCGGCAGAGGCGGAGGAGCTCATGCGGGAATTCAAGTCGCACCCTGCCTTTACTGAAATGATGGAGAGCTTCCGCAGCATGTTTTCCTTTGAGGAGCCCGAAACAGCACGTCGCACAGGTCACGATGGAGAGGGGCGTCTCGCCATTGCGAGAGCTCGCCTTCGCAAAAAGATGGAGGCGAAGAAGGCCGCTGCTGCGGGAGGCAAAAAATAACTTTGAGAATCACTGATAGAAGTGGGGATGTGTGACCCATATATTTGGCAAGATATATCAGTATTTCCGAAAGCGGTCGCGGGCCTCTTTCCTCGCTCAGGAGACGCACTGTGTAACAGTGAGTTGACGAATTCGGTCGTGGTGTGGTATTCGTTTGCGGTGATGTTTGGAATTGTATTTATTGCCCTCTACCAAACCTTGTATCCCTCTCTTTTGCTGATTCTGTTGGTGACTCTCTTCCTCATTCCTGTGTTTCTTGCGTATGGTCGAGTCTGTGAGGAGCCAGTGGACGCCCCGACGAAGAAGGAGCCCTTCACTGTTCCGAGCCCGATGCCCGAGCATCCGATGGGACCTTCGTTGACGCAGCCGACTGCGAGAAATCCGTTCATGAATGTGCTCCTCGATGAGATTAAATACAATCCGACGAGGCCTGCCGCGGCAGACATTACGTCTCCGATGATGAAAGCGACGTTGGATGATTTCTTCCGTGTTGAATTCACGAGTGACCCTACGGATGTATTCGGTCGCTCGCAAAGTCAAAGACAATTTGTGTCAATGCCGAGTTCCACTGTTCCGAACGACGTCGCCAGCTATCAGAACTGGCTCTACAAGATTCCTGGAAAGACGTGTAAGGAGGGAGGGCGCGAGGCCTGCCTTCCCGGAACTGATGGAGGACAGCTCCCCTGGCTCAATGTTGAGAGATAGGATAGGACTGTGTCTTCAGCATGGGCTTCTTTTTACACGAGAACCGTTTGAGTGTCCGTCTCCGTGTTTGAAGAACCGATTTCGTACAAATAGCGATAGCAACAGCCTCTTTTGCTCTCGGTGTTTTCGGTTGGCGACGACGCAACTTTACTGTTTTCCGGACTTGTTTGATACACCCGCAGAATCGTTTGGGGAGACTCTCCTTCACCATTTCTACTTTGGACGGATAGAAAACTTTCTCTATGGCAGAGCAGATGTTCCAGATCAATCGGTCAACACACACCAAGGATGATACTTGCGGAATCAAGCAATATTACGGACAATCTCTTGCCGCAGGACGGTATTACACTACAAATCTTGTCCCCGATGCGCGTGAGGTGAATCCTCTCGCAGTTGACAACCTCGTTGTGTATCCTCGCGAGGGATTTGGAGCGAACAACAAGGCGATTGACGCAGAGAGTGTAATTCTTCGCCAGTTTGAGTTTAACAACAACCGCTGCAACATTCGCGCCCAGGCCCGCCCTTTCATGACCGTTCCGTTTATGGGGGGTGGCCGTGGAAATCCCGACGTGGAGAGCCTTCTTCTTCACAGCGAGCAGGTTCGCCAGGGCAAGGAGTGCGGCACTGTTACGGAGCAGCAGTTTGACGGCGTCTTTGTGCCGCTTATTCCGTCTGTGAAGCAGAATATCCAGAATCCGAAGAATCTGGTGACGGAAGTGGCGGCGGCAGGATGGGTCCGCGGAGGTCTTCCCAGTCGTTCGTATGTTCGCGATGTAAATTGCTAATTCTCAACAGAATGGCAGTGAACGCAGCGGCGTGTTTGAATACAATACAAGAGGCGTTTTCACCCGCAACGATGAAAACCCCTACTGAAAAGACTGAGAATCCCCAGGCCTACGACCAGCCTTACTATGCGTTCGACCACGTCAAGGCCGCACGACATGTTCTGGGGATTGTGGGAGGAAACGAGGTATCCGGTATTCAAGGCAATCGTGTAGATTTGGAGAGTGATTTGTTTGGAATCACTCGCCCGATTACACGGGGCACTGCACGCCAGCATCTGCCTCCGAAAGTCCAGGACCCCGCCATTCAACGTGTGAATGCGAAAGGAAAGATGGATATCAACATTCGTCCCGTCCACCTCCCCACCTATCAGATGTGGGCCTATCCTGCGACACTCGCACCCGAGCCCTTCAAGACGGAGGCCTGCCAGCAGCCGCACAAGTTTTAGACGACTCAAACAGAAGAGGATATGCCCGCGAAAACTCGTCGAAAGTCCCGTCTTCAACGTCAAATCGGCCAGTCCCCTCGTCACAATGGAAGACGGAATGCCGCAAAACAAGGGGCGCGCATGGAAATTCCGTATTGGGCGGATATGGGATGTCGCCGCACTAAAACACACAAGAGACGCTAACGTCCCTCTTCGGTACGAATTGTACGAATCATTAGTAGATGTTTCCTACAGGCATAGCTCCCGTAAAACAACAGAACTTGACACATCCCCGCATGGATGATTTTCGTATGGCGGATGACATGAGAATTACTGGATACGCTCTTCAGTATTATTTGAATGCTCCCGGCATCAATTGTCCCACATCCTTTCCCGTGGATGCGACCATCCGCCTTCAGAAGAGTGGTGCCAGCTGGGTGAACGGGCAGTGGAAGACAGATGTGGAGTCCGACTTGAAGAATCTCAATCGCCTCAGCTCTCGTGTCCGCTCGAACAACGCCTCCTACAATCCGAAGACGAATGCTATGAATCGGGCTGGACTGATGCCCGCACCCGATGAGAGCTTCCCTCTTCTTTTCAACCGCATGACAAACCCGCCGTGTACCCTCCGTGCAACTGGATGGAATCGCTGGCAACCCATGCCCCACAACCCCCAGTTGACCTTTGAGACACCTTTTGACTTTGCGATACCCTCACGATTCAATGACAGAGAGAAATACAAAACGCACGGTGAATGTCTGGGGATGCCCGATGGGTACAATGTGTCCGCGCAGACGTTCCAGTAGAGATTGTATCCCGTTCTAGGATAGTATGGAGGTAGCAGCCATTGCAGGATTGCTTGGTTTAGGATATGCTGTTACACAATTGACAAGTCCAGCGCCCCCCGCCGCTGCGAAAGCCCCTATTTCCGTAAAACGGGGGTCTATCAAAGAGGCGTTCGCCTCCGCGGCCCCTCGTGGTCCCGCCGCGAATCCTCTGACACGGGCCGAGAAGGGTGCCGCCCCTCGCTCCGCCTCCCAGGAATTGGATTTGATGTACCAAACACCTGCGGGCCAAATCTATCCGAGTGAAATCAATCCCGGTCCGCAAGGAAGTGCGTTCTCCTACGGGCAAAAATCCAATACGGAAGGATTTCAAACAGACATTCCTGGACCTGAGCCTGAGACAATTGATACTGCGACGGCCCAAGTGAGAATGAATCCGGGTGGAATTGAAGATGACCCTATCTATGTGAATGGCGACTACATTGTTAGTCCGTTGTCAGGCGAGCGTATTAAGAACACGGAGTTCACTCACAACAACATGACCCCCTTTTTCGGTGGACGTGTGCGGCAGAATGTAGGAGCGAGTGCGAATACCAGTATCTTGGATTCCTACACAGGTGCGGGTACTACCACAATTGCGAAGAAGGAGGTTGAAACCATGTTCGACACCGCAAAGACGCCGTATGGAAACCCATTCGGTATGGAAGACAATACTGATTTCGTCCAGAGCCGTATTAATGCGCCGCGTGCTCGCCAAGGTGAGAGGCCGTTTGAGCCTGTGCGCGTCGGTCCTGCGGTGGAGCAGAAATTCGGTGCGACTGGAAAGGGTGGGTTCCAGCAGCTGGAAATCAATGATACAATGATTCGCAACATCAAGCGCACGGACGACCTCCGTACCGCAGACAAGCCGAAGCTCACCTACAACCAGCCCGTGGTGCCTGGAAAACGCTTTATTGTGGAACACGCCACCAATCCTGGTGAGGTTCGCAAGTACAGACCCGATGGTTTCTATATTGATGAGACGGGTGAACGCTTCGGAGCGGGCTTCGCACAGGACGCGCAGAAGGAGATGGTTCGCTCCATCCAGGTTCTGAAACACCAGGCTCGCCCTGAGACATCCGTGGAATACACGGGTCCTGCGGCCTCTCAGGAATTCGGAGAGTCCTACGTGACGGGCTCGTATCGTGCGCCGATGGTCCAGCAATACGGAGGTGCTGGATACAGAAATGCGGATATGACTGGATATTACACCGAGAATCCTGATGCGCCTGAGGCCGACTATGGTCGCAGTTCCATCGAAATCCGCCCGAATGAACGCTCTGCGACTGGAGAGCGTGTGATGGGGCTGAATTTAGTCCCTGCGGATACGGGAGCCACGACCGTCCATTTCAACGACGAGAGCCGCCCTACCCGTCGTGAAGAGACAAGCGGCAACATTCGCCAGACGGGAACTCCTGTGGGCTACGCGGGAGGTGCTCCTGCGGTGACAGTGTGGGACCCGAATGATGTCGCACGTACCACGGTGAAGGAGACGACCGTCCACTGGAACTTCTTCGGTGGTGCGGCCCCTGCGTCGGCACCGACTCGCCTCAAGGTGTATGACCCTGATGATGTTGCGAAGCCGAC
>JACCDW010529021.1_pt1 | contig 24351 bp, 23 predicted proteins | sample 7449781 | NCBI WGS metagenome assembly JACCDW01 (sample SAMN15323449, study PRJNA562643) | freshwater metagenome | isolation source: river surface water | place: USA:Blue River Watershed | collected 2017-08-18
CTTCTTTGCGTTGGTGTCTGATCGTGCGGGGCAGGCGTCATTGGCGGAGGGCGCGCCGGGGCCGGCTCCGGGTTCCTCATGGTGCGAGGGTACGCACAAATCGTCGCCCCCCCCACTGCCCGGCGCAAGCCTCTGTGCCTGTTGAGCCCCCATTGCATCTGTCGGGGAGGGCGCGGGGTGGCTGGTTTCGGGTGACGATTTCTGCGTACCCCCGCAGCATGAGGAACCCGGAGCCAGGCGCCCCGCGCCCTCCCCGGCAGATGCCTGCCCCGCACGATCAGACACCAACGCAAAGAAGCGCCGCAGCCGCTCCAAAGGCATCAGCATCATGTCGTACAGCGAGAGCCCCGGCAGTGCTTCGAGCTGCGCACGCGTCCACTTCACGCCCTTGGGCGTGAAACGCTTGGCCGGGTCCAGCACCGCATCGGCCTCGTCTTTGGAGCCGATGCGCCACAGCAAACTCTCGGTTTTCAAACGCGCGCCCCCGCAGCTCGGGCACTCGGTGTAGCTGCGGTACTTGGACAGCAAGACGCGGATGTGCATCTTGTAGGCCTTGCTCTCCAGGTAGGTGAAGAAACGCGCGATGCCGTACCACTGCTGGTTCCACTTGCCGTTCCAGTTCGGCGAACCCTGGATCACCCAGTCTTTTTGCGCCTGGGTCAGTTTGGCCCAGGGCGTGTCGCGCGGGATGCCCGCCGCCTCGGCGTGGCGCATCAGGTCGTCCTGGCACTCTTTCCACGCGGGTGTCTGGATCGGCTTGATCGCGCCCGCACGCAAGGTCAGCTTGTCGTTGGGGATGACCAGGCCCCAGTCGACGCCGATCACGCGGCCAAAACCACGGCAGGCTTCGCAGGCACCCACGGCCGAGTTGAACGAGAACATCGAGGGGATGGGGTCGGTGTAGCGCAGGTCGCTGTCGGGGCAGTGCAGGCCGGTGGAGAAGCGCCAGACTGAGAAATTGGGGTCAGAGCCCAATTCCCTTCGGGAATCGGTGTCTGACCCCAATTTCTCCGATTCCCTGGCACCTTCCACGTACACATTGAGGCGCCCGCTCCCGCGCTTGATCGCGACCTCGATGGCTTCGATGACGCGCGCCTTCTCGGCGTTCGACAGGCGAAAGCGGTCGGCCACCACGTCGAGCACCTTGCGCGGGCCGGTGGGCGTGGCCACTTCGCGCTCGGCTTGCACCTTGGTGAAGCCGCTGGCCGAGAGCCATTGCTCGACCTGCTCGGCCGTGGTGTTCGACGGCAGCTCAACCGGGAAGGTCAGGTACAGGCGCGGATCGCCCGCCTCGGCGGCGCGGCGCTGCAGCTCGGCGTAAATCGTCTCGGGGCTGTCGTGGCGCACACCTTGCGCGGTGTCGCGGTCAAAGAGCTGGCCCAGGCGGGCGAACAAGAGCTTGAGGTGGTCGTTCAGCTCGGTCATGGTGCCGACCGTGGAGCGCGAGCTGCGCACCGGGTTGGTCTGGTCGATCGCGATGGCGGGCGGCACGCCCTCGACCTTGTCGACCGCGGGCTTGTCCATGCGGTCGAGGAACTGGCGCGCGTAGGCGCTGAAGGTCTCCACATAGCGCCGCTGGCCTTCGGCATAGAGCGTGTCGAACACCAGGCTCGATTTGCCCGAACCGCTGGGGCCGGTGACCACCGTCAGCTCGCCGGTGCGGATGTCGAGGTCGAGGTTTTTGAGGTTGTGCTGGCGGGCGCCACGGATGCGGATGAGGCCTTGGGACATGGAAAGCTTTGTGAGGCTAGAGGCCAAACATTCTAGGGGCCGTGCCCAGGCTTTGCCGGCGCCCCAAAAGAAAAGCCACGCAACAGCGTGGCTCTGGCATACACCGGCAGCGCCGGTGTCATGGCCGCTGCATCACTTGGCAGCGCTGGCGTCAGAAGCCGGGGCTGCGGCCGGTGCGCTGGCCGCAGCCGAGGCATCGTGTGCAGGACCGTGGCTTTCGATGGTGTGCTTCTCGCCACCCATATCGATGTCACCGCCTTGGTTGATCATGTACAGCGCTGCCGCTGCAAAAACGATGAAACCCACGACCAGTTTCCACATGTCTCTATCTCCAGAAGTACAAAGTAAAAGGCCCTCCACAGAGGGGAGGGCCTGAATGTAGCACCCGAGTCACCTCGGCTTGCTTACAGCCTTGAATCCTGGCGGATTCAGTCTTCGGCGTAGATGTCCACGTCTTTGGTTTCGCGAACGAACAGCAGACCGATCACGAAGGTGGCGGCTGCGATCACGATCGGGTACCACAGGCCGTAGTACATGTCACCGTTCTGGGCGACCATGGCGAAGGCAATGGTCGGCATCAGGCCACCGAACCAGCCGTTACCGATGTGGTAGGGCAGGGACATGGAGGTGTAGCGGATGCGGGTCGGGAAGAGTTCCACCAGCATGGCGGCGATCGGGCCGTACACCATGGTCACGTAGAGCACCAGGATCGACAGGATGACGATGATGGTGACCTTGTCCACCTTGGCCGGGTCGGCCTTGGCAGGATAGCCAGCTTCCTTGAGGGCCTCAGACACTTCCTTCTTGAAGGCAGCGATGGCGGCAACGCTCTCGGCCGTGAACTTGGCGTTCTCGACCTTGGCCACAGGCGCCACGATTTCCTTCTCGCCGATCTTGATCTTGGCGGGGCCGGCTTCGGCGGCGGTGATGTTGCTGTAGCTCACCGACTGCTGGGCGAGGAATCGCTTGGCAATGTCGCAAGACTTGGTGAAGTCGATTTCACGTGCCACCGGGTTGCCCTGGAAGGAGCAGTCACCCGCAGCGGCGGTCACCGAGACCTGTGCCGACTTCTGGGCTTTGGCCAGGTCGGGGTTGGCGGCTTCGGTCAGCTTGGCGAACAGCGGGAAGTAGGTCACCACGGCCAGCAACAGGCCCGCCAGGATGATGGGCTTGCGGCCGATCTTGTCGGACAGCGAACCGAACACCACGAAGAACGGGGTGCCGATCACCAGCGAAGCGGCCACCAGCAGGTTGGCGGTGGAGCCATCGACCTTGAGCACGCTGGTCAGGAAGAACAGGGCATAGAACTGACCCGAGTACCAGACCACAGCCTGACCTGCGACCAGACCGAAGAGGGCCAGCAGCACGATCTTGAGGTTTTTCCATTGACCGAAAGATTCGGCCAGGGGCGCCTTGGAGGTCTTGCCTTCGGACTTCATCTTCTGGAAAGCCGGGGATTCGTTCATCGACATCCGGATCCACACGGAAATACCGAGCAGCAGGATGGAAACGATGAACGGCACGCGCCAGCCCCAGTCGGCGAAGGCGGCTTCACCGATGGCGGTACGGGTGCCCAGAATCACCATCAGCGACAGGAACAGGCCCAGGGTTGCCGTGGTCTGGATCCAGGCGGTGTAGGCACCACGCTTGCCGTGCGGGGCGTGCTCGGCCACGTAAGTGGCAGCGCCGCCGTACTCGCCACCGAGGGCCAGGCCCTGCAGCATGCGCAAGCAGATCAGGATGACGGGAGCGGCCACGCCGATGCTGGCGTAGTTGGGCAGCACACCCACGATGAAGGTCGACAGACCCATGATCAGGATGGTCACCAGGAAGGTGTATTTGCGACCGATCATGTCGCCCAGACGGCCGAACACCAGCGCGCCGAAGGGACGCACGATGAAGCCAGCGGCGAAAGCGAGCAGGGCAAAAATGAACGCGGCGTTCGGGTCCAGGCCTGCAAAGAACTGCTTGGCGATGATGGCCGCCAGCGAACCGTAAAGATAGAAGTCGTACCACTCAAAGACGGTGCCCAAAGAAGAGGCAAAAATCACCTTCTTCTCTTCGCCCGTCATCGGACGGTGTTCAGTTGTTGCCATTGTCAATGTCTCCAGCAAAATAGACCTGCCCGAAATGGGCAGATGGAGCGACTATGGACAAGAGCACTGACCCCGCACTGACGCGAAACTTGTTGCCGACTTACAGCGTTTTTTTCCCTCTTCGGAGCCATTGGCCCTGCTGAGCCAGCTTTTTCCAGTATTGCCATGACGTGGCCTGTCTGCCTTCCATCCGACATGCAGCCAAAAGGCACATCTGTGCTGTTGCCCAGACATCGGCGACTGCCTGGTGCCTGCGAACGCATGCCACGCCCATGACCGACAGCCATTCGTCCAGCGACAAGTCGTGATCATGTTCATGGACAGCGGACAACACATCGGCCACGTCCAGCCAATCCCAGTCTGGCACAGCCAAGGCGGCGCACTTGAAGGCACGCTTCAAAAATGAACGGTCAAAGGCTGCGTGAAACGCCAATACAGGCGCAGTCCCCACCCACTCTTGCAACGCAGTCAATGCCGCCGATGGCGCCATGCCGCGGCTTTGATCGCCCCACCCTACCCCGTGCAGCAGGACGTTGTCGTGGCTGGCCCGAATCTCTCCGGAACGGATCACCAATTCAAAACTGTCGCCCGCAGACAGAGTCCAATGGCCGTCGATGCTGTGCATGGTCATGGCAGCCACACACACCAATTCATCGCGATCAGGATCAAGGCCGGTGGTTTCGACATCCAGCACCACCCAACGCGAAGGCTGGACCGGACGGGAAGTGGGCCACAGCCAGGACAACAGGCGGTTCATCGCACGTAATCCAATTGCAATCGCTGTTGCAAGGAGCGAATCGCGCGAAAAGCCACTTTGAGCATCTGGCGATCCACCAGGTCCATCTGTGAAAATGGAACCTGATTGGCATCATGGTGTGAGTCGACATGCAGCAATTGCTGTTTGAGCCTCAGGGTTTGCAAATAATAAAAGGCTGTGACCCATCCCTTCACCTCAGCATCTGGAACACCCATCGTGCGGCCAGCCTGCAACAGGCGCTGCTCTGTCGAGGTGGCAACAACACCCTGAGACAGCGCCAGTATCCTGGCGGCCTCCACTGCAATGGCGGTGCCTGACAGCTTCACATCAATGAATTCATGGCCCTCGTTGTTTTGCCAGGCCAATCCGCCATGCCAATTGAGCGCCACGCCAGTGCCCAGGTGATTTTGGACCGATTGCCTTAAAAAGCGGGGGTTCACTGCGATTCGCTGGAGGATTTCCGAATGCAATTGATCTGCCCACTGCAACTGACCATGCAAGCCTCGCAAATCAAAGAACACCGCTGCCTCCAACAGATCGGCAGGTCTCCCCTGCTCGATCCACTGGGCACACTGCGATCTCCACTCGTCCAGGGTACGACACCAGATGGCTGATGACGCCATGATCCCCCCTTTGCACAAGGGGTAGCCACAGGCGTCCAAGGCACGATTCACCTCCAAGGCAAACGCCTGCCAGCGGGGGCGGTCTTGTTCACTGCCCCGAAAGATCAAGGCATTGTCCTGATCGGTCGCAATCGTCTGCTCCTGCCGCCCCTCCGATCCGAGCGCGATCCAGCACATGTCTTGCTCAGACAAGCCAGACCGCAACAGCTGCCCGACGAGCAACTTGCGGGTCAGCCTGTCGTTGAGGTCACTGACCAGTCGGGTCAGCAACTGCGGGGACGTGCCTTGAGCCAGCAGGCGCCCCGCATAGTCCCGTATCGCCCCCGCAGCCAGCTGAAAATCCGACAGGCTTGATGCCGATTGGACCAAGGCACCCACATGACGCAGGGTTTGGCGCTGCGCAGCGAACAGATCCCTCTCAGAGACCAGATTGATCACCTCGCCCTGACGCAATACGGGAAGATGGCGGATATCGTGCTTGGCCATGAGCAGCGCTGCCTCAGACATCGGCAAATCGGCCTCAATGCCGCGCACCGGGCCACTCATCACACTGGACGCGGGGGCATCCAGCGGCACCTCAGCCAGGACCACCCGGTCAAGCACATCGTGGCGCGTCAGGATGCCGCACAGCTGTCCTGCACCGTCCTTGAGCAAAACAGAGCCCACGCGGCGACGCTGCATCTCAGACAAAGCCTGGCGCAAGGGCGCGCTTTGCGGCATGCAAAGAACCTCCCGGGCCGGCAGTGTGACCAGCGCCTGATCCAAGTTGTCCGTCGGCAGCCATCGTGACTGCAAGGTTTGCCGAATTTGTCGCCACGCAGCCTGCAGCACACTGCGCGCCTGCTGCTGCAGATGACCAGCAAGCACAGGGCTGTCGTTCATGACGGACTTCACAGTGTCCCAGGGAAAACACAGCATGAAACAGTCGTCATGTGCCGTGTAGCGCGAGGAAACCGGTCGTCCACCGAGCAAAGCAGACACAGGCCAAACACTGCCGGCCTCCATCTGGAAGGCTTGGGCTGGCCCCAATTCGGGGTCTGGCTGACCGTTCACGCAGCCCTGTCGGATCCAGTACAAGTGCTGTGGCACCCCATCCTGCGGGCCCAAAATCTGCCCGCCTGGCGGCCAATACCTTTCATGCGCACTCAAGACCAATCTGCGTACATGGCCCGGGTCCATGCGTGTGAAGGGTTCGCAAGCGCTCAAGGCTTGCATCCACAGCCCAACGAGGTTTTCCGAGGGTTTCGCGCTCATCACGTCTCCGATTGCTGGTAAACACGGATACCACGGATTTCCTCATCAGGATTTGCCCTATGTCAAGGTTGACGCGGTTCATTTAGTCAGAAAACAGTAAGGAGCGGTGAAGACAGTCTCGCAAACTTCAATCGAGAACACCTTGCTTTTCGTCCTGAACACCGTCCAGCTCGTGGTTTACATCGGACTCATGGCCATGTTGGGCCAGGGCCTGCTGTACCTGCTGACGGGGCAAAAACGTCAGACCAACTTGTTCTACCAGCTGTTTGAAGCGGTCAACAAACCTTGGTTCGCGGTGGCGCGCTGGGTATCGCCGGCCCGAGTGGCCTCACACCACCATGGCTTTGTCGGCTTTTTTGTTCTGGCCGTTGTTTACATGGCCGTCACGCTGGCCAAGATTGAGCATTGCATCAGTGTGAGCATGGCGGGCTGCCGTTGATGAGCACGACACTGAACATTGCCCTTTTGCGCTGGCGCGCGCTGGCCTGGATTGTGATGGGCCAACCCGAAAAAGCCCTGGTTTTGTGGAGCCGATTGGTCGAAACGCATGGTCCACGCGCCGAGTGGCTGTCCGCACGGGCCCACCTTCTGGCCCAGCTGGGTCAACCCTTGGCAGCTGCAAACGACTACGAACGGCTCTGCGCTCAACCTGAGGCCAAGGCTGCCGACTGGTTCAATCGCGGCTTCTTGCAGGATCAAGCTGGCCAAGTGAACGAAGCCGCTCTGAGCTTCGAGCGGGCATTGCAACTCGATCCCCTGCTCGATCGCGCCTGGTACGGCCTGGGCCTGTGCCGTGTCCGTCAAGGTCGGCTCGATGAGGCCATTGAAGCGCTCACGCGCAACACCCAATTGCAACCCATGAGTCCCCACGGCTGGATCGAGCTGGCCAGGATTCATGAACAACGCCAGGAATCCGAACAGGTGCTGAAGATCATTCGGCACCTGCAAGGGTTCGAGCCCAAGGTCGCGGCACAGCTGATGCGCGAATCGGGAATGCGCCTGAGTTCAGGCCGGGCCTAGGTGCGGTTGGGTTGCAACAGGCATCGCTGCCTGCAACCGCAATTGCCTCGCAAGAGGTGTGATACAGCAGGAGACATCAATGCAGTTGACGGAGTCGCACCGCCTTTACTGGCGAAAAAACCTCAACATCACTGCCGTCCTTCTGGGACTGTGGTTTGTTGTGACCTTCGTGATCACTTATTTCGCGCGTGATCTCAGCTTCAATTTCTTTGGCTGGCCATTCAGTTTCTGGACGGCCTCCCAAGGCTCCCTTGTGGTGTACGTGGTCATCATCTGGTACTACGCGCGCTACATGAACAAACTTGACCAAGAGCACGGCGTTGCCGAAGCTGAGGAGGACTGACATGGCTGGACTCGCACCTGAATCGGCCGGCGGCATGTTCTCCGCCAGCAGCAACTCTGCATTCAAGAAGCAGCTCAACAAGGTCTACGCCTGGTACACCGGTGGCTTTGCCATTTTCGTGGTTGTGTTGGCGATCCTGGAGCAAATGGGCCTGCCCCGCAACTGGATTGGCTACATCTTCCTCGCTGCCACCGTGCTGCTGTATGCCGGCATCGGCGTGATGAGCCGCACCAACGACGCTGCCGAGTACTACGTGGCTGGACGCCGTGTGCCAGCGATTTACAACGGCATGGCCACCGGCGCTGACTGGATGAGTGCCGCATCCTTCATCGGCATGGCCGGCACCCTGTACCTGACGGGCTATGGTGGTCTGGCCTTCATCATGGGCTGGACGGGCGGCTACTGCCTGGTGGCGCTGTTCCTGGCGCCTTACCTGCGCAAGTTTGGGCAGTTCACCATTCCTGATTTTCTGGGCGCTCGGTACGATGGCAACCTGCCACGCCTGATCGGGATTTTGGCGGCCATTTTGTGCTCCTTCACCTATGTGGTAGCGCAAATCTATGGCGTGGGCCTGATCACCACCCGACTGACCGGCGTGGCCTTCGAGCTGGGCATTTTCCTGGGCCTCGGCGGTATCCTGGTCTGCTCTTTCCTGGGCGGCATGCGCGCGGTCACCTGGACACAGGTGGCCCAGTACATCATCCTGATCGTTGCTTACATGATCCCGGTCGTCTGGCTGTCGGTCAAGCAGACCGGCGTGCCCGTACCGCAAGCCATCTACGGCTACCAGCTGCAGAAGGTGACCGAGAAAGAAAAAGCCCTGATCGACGATCCCAAGGAGCAGGAGGTGCGCGCCATCTTCAAGGCCCGCGCCGATGAACTGGATGCCAAGCTCAAAGACGTCAAGGCCGCCCTGGAAGCCGACAAAGCCGCTGCGGCCAAGAAGATTGAAGACCTGAAAGCAGCCAACGCACCGGCAGCGGACATCGCCGCTGCAGAAAAAGCGCAAGCCGCTCTGCCCAAGGATGAGGAAGCAGCCAAAAAAGCCTGGACAGCCGCCAAGGCCACCAACACCGCCCGGTCAGCGCCTCTGGCTGGCATGCCACGCCATGCTGCACAGTTTGCCGGCGACCCCAACGGGGACCAGAAAGCCAAGGACACCTACGACACCTCGCGGCGCAACTTCATGGCCCTGGTGTTCTGTCTGATGGTGGGCACCGCCGCCTTGCCGCACATCCTGATGCGCTACTACACCACACCGTCGGTGAAGGAAGCCCGCAGTTCAGTGACCTGGTCGCTGTTCTTCATCTTCCTGCTCTATTTCACAGCGCCAGCCCTAGCGGTACTGGTCAAATATGAGGTCTTCACTGTGCTGGTGGGAACGCCATTCGACAAGTTACCGGCCTGGGTATCCCAGTGGGCAACCGTCGATCCGGCGCTGCTGTCGGTCACCGATGTGAACAAGGACGGTATCCTGCAGCTGGGTGAAATGCGCATCGGCGGCGACATCGTCGTGCTGGCCACACCCGAGATTGGCGGCCTGCCCTATGTCATTTCTGGCATGGTGGCTGCAGGTGGCCTGGCTGCAGCGCTGTCCACTGCCGATGGCCTGCTTCTGACGATCGCCAATGCCCTGTCGCACGACCTCTACTACAAGATGATCGATCCGAACGCGCCGACCTCACGTCGCGTGATGATCTCCAAGATCCTCCTGCTGGTGGTGGCGCTGGCGGCTGCTTATGTGGCGGCACAAAAACCAGCCGATATCCTGTTCCTCGTGTCCGCAGCCTTCTCGTTTGCTGCCGCGGCCTTCTTCCCGGCGCTGGTCCTGGGGATCTTCTGGAAACGTGCCACCAAGTGGGGGGCCGTCATTGGCATGGTGGGCGGTCTGGGCGTCACCTTCTACTACATGGTGACCACACAGCCCTGGCTCAGGGGGATCTTTGGCGTGACTTCGCCTGTGGAGCTGTGGTGGGGTATCCAGCCAATCTCTGCAGGCGTGTTTGGTGTTCCCCTTGGATTCGCCTTGATCATCATCATCAGCCTGCTGACACCGGCACCACGGCGCGAAATCCAGGAGCTTGTGGAGCATGTGCGCTATCCCAGCTTGTCTGGCGATATCGATACCCGCGCCACTTGAGACATTTGGCGGTCGGCACCACCGACCGTTAAATACGCAGGCCCGCCCTCCATAGGGGCGGGCTTTTTTCGTTGTCGATCTGCAAAGCTCGGCCTGGCCAGGCCGGCAAGTCACCGAATCCTGTATGCTTGAATGCAGAATTTGAAATTCGCGCATGGCCACACTCGCCCACGAACAATTGCAGCGCAAGGCACGACTGTTGCGCCTGATCTGCCTTTTGCTTTGGTTGTTGGTGACTCTTGCACCCGTAGGTCTGTCCAGAACCCACTTGGCATTGGGCTCATGGTCCTTGGATTTCTGGATGGCAGCGCAAGGTTGTGTGTTGGCTTACCTGCTCATCGTGACGGTCTATGCCGGGTTGCTCAACCGCTGGGAGCAGCAAGCCCAAAGCCAGTCTTTTGAAGTCCCAAGCCATCAAGACGCCGGACGCCTGACCCCGACGACAGTGCCACGCACAGCATCCCAGTCAGGCCCTGCGAACCACGGGTCGCCCAGCAGGTAGGCGCGCAGCATGGGCAGCGCGTCCTGACCCCAGAAGTGCTTGTCGTCCACCACAAAGCTGGGCACACCAAACAAGCCCAGCGCAATGGCCTCTTCGGTCCAGGTCTGCAGGCCTTGCTTGACCTCGGCGCTGGCCGGGTCGCGTGCGGGCGCGAGCTGCGCCGTCAATTGCGCCAAGCGCTCGGCATCGGCCGCATCTTCACCCGTGCACCAGACATGGCGGAACACCTGCTCGCACACATAGCGGTTGGGCGTGCCCTCGGCATCGCAGGCCACGGCCAGGCGCAATAGGCCCAGCGGGTTGAAGGGGTGGGCCGCGGGCAGCTTCAGCTCACAGCCCTGCTGGTGCGCGAGCCACAGCACCTGGCGGTAGGTCCAGTCGCGCTTGGACGCGATCTCGGCCGGCCCCAGCTGACCGTGGTGCTTGAGCATGGCGCCAAACAGCACCGGCTTGTGCACCACACGGTGGCCGATGCCCTGCAGGGCCTGCGGCAAGGCATGGAAGGCCAGCCAGGCGTAGGGCGAGATGAAGTCCAGATAAAAGTGGATGGTTTTCATGCGGCGTTGTCCAAATCAATGCGCGCTTGCAGGCGCGCGGGCAGCTGCGCCCAGACGGCCAGCTTGGCCGGCTTGTCCATGCGGCTCCAGTCGGCGATCTCGGCCAGGCTGCGCAGGCAGCCTTCGCACCAACCCGTTTCGGGGTGCATGATGCAGACCGACTGGCACGGCGAAGGCAGATGCGGGCCCGCCTCATGCGGCACCTGCTGGGCCATCTCGGCCACGCGGCGCCAGCGGCGGTTGGCGATGGTGTGGGGCTTGATCGTCATGCGGCCCGCTTGTTGAGGATGGCCGTGGCCACGCGCGAGTTGGGCTTGCGGCCCAGATGGTCGCTGATGAAGGCCCCGGCATCGACCAGGGCGTCGAGGTCGATGCCTGTTTCCATGCCCAGGCCCTGCAGCAGGTAGACCAGGTCTTCGGTGGCCACGTTGCCCGTTGCGCCCTTGGCATAAGGACAGCCGCCCAGGCCCGCCACGGAGGACTGGAAGTTCCACACGCCCATCTGCAAAGCGGCATAGGTGTTGGACAGGGCCTGCCCATAGGTGTCGTGGAAATGGCCGCTGATCTGGTCGAGGCCGAAATGCTGCAGCGTGGCCTCGATCGCGCGCTGCACCTGCAGCGGCGTGCCCACACCGATGGTGTCGGCCACATCGACCCGCTGCACGCCAATGCCTTTCATCAGGCCCGCGAGGTAGGCCACGCGCTCGGGCGCGATCTCGCCCTCATACGGGCAGCCCACGGTGCAGCTCATGGCACCGCGCACCGCGATGCCGGCCGCCAGCGCGGCCTCGACCACGGGCGCGAAGCGCTCGATGCTCTCGGCGATCGAGCAGTTGATGTTCTTGCGGCTGAAGGCCTCGCTGGCCGCGCCAAACACCACGATCTCGTCGGGCTGTGTTTTGAGCGCGGCCTCGAAGCCTTGCAAATTGGGGGTGAGCACAGAGTAGCGCACGCCGGCCTGGCGTGCGATGCCTGCCATGACCTCGGCGTTGTCGGCCATCTGCGGCACCCACTTGGGGCTGACGAAACTCGTGACCTCGATTTCTTTCAGGCCGGCGGCTTGCAGGCGGTGCACCAGCTCGATCTTGACGGTGGCAGGCACCGGCTGCTTTTCGTTTTGCAGGCCGTCACGGGGGCCGACATCGATCAGTTGGACTTGGGAAGGCAGAGACATGGAGATCTTTCAATAACCGCGTTGTGCATCGACCACACCGCGGATGGGCTCGCCGCGCTGCTTGGCAAGGATTTTGCCGGCGATCTGGGCGATGCTCTCCTCGCGCAGCGTGCGCGCCGATGTGTGGGGGGTGACGGTGATCTGAGGGTGCCGCCAGAACGGGTGCTCGGCGGGCAAGGGTTCGGTGCGGAAGACGTCGAGCGTGGCGCCCGCCAGATGGCCGCTGTCGATCAAAGCGATCAGATCCTCGTCGACCAGGTGGCGGCCGCGCGCCACGTTGATCAGGTAGCCACCGGGCTGCAGCTGCGAGAGCGTCTCGCGGTTGAGGATGTTCTCGGTCTCGGGCGTGAGCGGCATCAGGTTCACGAGGATGCGGCTGGCGCGCAAGAAGTCGCCCAGTTGTTCGCGACCGGCGAAGCCGCGCACGCCCTCGAGGGGTTTGGGGCTGCGGCTGTAACCGTTGACCGGGAATTCAAACGTGCGCAGGGCCTGGGCCACGCGCGAGCCGAGCACGCCCAGGCCCATCACACCCACCGCAAAGTCGGCGCGGCTGCGCGGCTTGCGGTAAGACCAGCGACCCGCCTGGGTGTCGGCCGCATAGCCGTCGAATTCGCGGAAGTGGCGGATCACCGCGTGGGTCACGTATTCGGCCATCTGCACCGACATGCCGGCGTCGTCGATGCGCACCACCTGCAGGCCGGGGGGCAGCCGCAGTTTGAGCAGCGCATCGACTCCAGCGCCGATGTTGAACAGCGCTTGCAGCCCCGGCTGCTCGTCGATGAACTGTTGGGGCGGCGCCCAGACCACGGCATGGTCGGCCACGCCAGCACCTGGCGTCCAGGCCGAGACCTGGGCTTGAGGCAAGGCGGCCTGCAGGCCCTGCACCCAGGGCGTGGGGTCGAGCTTGTCGAAGCAAACGGTGATGTTCATACCCGCATTCTGTCAGAGCATGGCTTGAACTTGACGACCTGGATTGCCCGGTCAAGCCGGGCAATGACACGCACAATGCGTCATCTCACACACGATGCGCCATCTCACACACGATGCGCCATCTCGCACACGATGCGGCATCTCACACACGATGCGTCATCACATACACAGTGCGTCATCTTCGGGCTTGACCCGAAGATCCATGCCTGCCCGGCGTCCTCGCGCTCATCCCCCCTGCAGCTTGAGCAGCTCGGCGCCCTCGCTCACCTGGTCGCCCGGCGCATAGAGCAGCTCGGCCACAGTGCCGTCGTGCGGCGCGGCAATCGTGTGCTCCATCTTCATGGCCTCCATCACGGCCAGGGGCTGGCCGGCCTTGACCTCGTCGCCCGCCTTGACCGCGAAGGACACGACCTTGCCCGGCATCGGGGCGGTGAGGCGCCCGCCCTCCTCGGCCGCCTCGCCCGCATGGGCCAGCGGGTCCAAGAGGCTCAGGCGCGCGGCGCCGCGCGGCGTGAACACATGGGCCACCTCGCCCTGCCAGTAGACGGTGCTGTGCAGGCGCTCGGCGTGCTGCACCCACAGGCCATCGCCTTGGGGCGTGAACCGCAGCGGCTCGGCGTCAAAGCTGCCCACCTGCAGGCTCAGGCCCTCGCGGCCATAGCTCAGCCAGGCCTGCACCGGCTCGCCCGCATCGTCGAGCTCAAAGCGGCGGCGCATCACGCCGTGCGAGAGGAAACCGTCGCGACGGCTGAAAGGGTCGTCACCGGCCAGGGCCTGCTCGGCCGCCAGCGTGTGCGCGACCACGGCCGCCGCAGCGGCCTGCAGGCCCACCGGGTTCTGATTGAACAGCACCGGGCGCTCGCGCTCGATCAAGGCGGTGTCGAGCTTGGCGGTGGCGAACGCATCGCTGCGCACCACATGGCGCAAGAACTGCACATTGGTGTTCAGGCCCGCGATGTGGGTCTGCGCCAGCGCCGTGTCCAGGCGCGCCAGCGCCTGCGCGCGGGTATCGCCGTGCACGATGAGCTTGGCGACCATGGAGTCGTAGAAGGGGCTGATGGTGTCGCCCTCGCGCACGCCGTCGTCGAAGCGCACAGCGCCTCTTTCAAAGCTCACTGCCTGCGGTTTGCGGTAGACCGCCAGCGTGCCCGTGGCGGGCAGGAAGTTGTTGTCCGGGTTTTCGGCGCAGATGCGCGCCTCGATCGCATGGCCCTGCATGCGGATCTGGTCTTGCTGCAGCGGCAGCGGCTCGCCGCTGGCCACGCGCAGTTGCCACTCCACCAGGTCCAGGCCTGTGATGGCTTCGGTCACGGGGTGTTCGACCTGCAGGCGTGTGTTCATTTCCATGAAATAGAACCTCATCGATTCGGGCTGGTCGTAGGCGGCCTGCTCGACGATGAACTCCACCGTGCCCGCGCCCACATAGTTCACGGCCTTGGCGGCCGCCACAGCCGCCTGGCCCATCTGCGCGCGCAGCGCGGGCGTCATGCCCGGGGCCGGCGCTTCTTCGAGCACCTTCTGGTGGCGGCGCTGCACCGAGCAGTCGCGCTCGAAGAGGTAGACGCAATGGCCATGCGTGTCGCCAAACACCTGGATTTCGATGTGGCGCGGGCGCTGCACGTATTTCTCGATCAGCACCGCGTCGCTGCCAAAGCTGTTGATGGCTTCGCGCTTGCACGATTCGAGCGCGGCCATGAAGTCGGCCGACTTCTCGACCGCGCGCATGCCCTTGCCACCGCCGCCGGCGCTGGCCTTGATCAGCACGGGGTAGCCAATGCGGTCGGCCTCGGCCTGCAGCAGAGCCGGGTCTTGGTTGCTGCCGTGGTAGCCAGGCACCAGGGGCACACCGGCTTTTTCCATGAGCTGCTTGGACTCGGCCTTCAGGCCCATGGCCAGGATGGCAGACGCGGGCGGGCCGATGAAGACCAGACCCGCCTCGGCACAGGCATTGGCAAACGCTTCGTTCTCACTCAGGAAGCCGTAACCGGGGTGCACGGCCTCAGCGCCCGTGGCCTTGGCGGCATCGAGGATGCGCTGCCACTGCAAATAGCTGTCCTTGGGCGCGGAGCCGCCCACGTGCACAGCCTCGTCGCAGGCCTGCACATGCTTGGCGCTGGCATCGGCGTCGGAATAGACGGCCACGGTTTTCACGCCCATGCGGCGCGCGGTGGCGGCGACCCTGCAGGCGATCTCGCCACGGTTGGCAATCAGGATTTTCTTGAACATGTATTTCTCCTGCCTCAGGCCAGCCAGCCGGGTTGGCGCTTGTCGAGGAAGGCCGAGAGGCCGTCCTGGGCTTCGGGGGTGGCGCGCAGCTGCGCGATGCGCTGCGCGGTGTCTTCGACCACGGCGTCGTTGATCGGCTGGTTGTCCACCGCGCGGATCAGGTCCTTGGCCGCGGCCTGCGAGAGCGGGCCACCCTGGATCAGCGCATCCACAATTTCCTGCACCTTGGCATCGAGCTGCTCAGGTTCGACCGCTTCGTGCACCAGGCCGAGTTCGCGCGCGCGCTGTGCGTCGATGCGCTCGGCCGACTGGAAGTAGCGGTAGCTCTGGCGCGCACCGATGGCGCGCACCACATAGGGACTGATGGCCGCAGGGATGATGCCGAACTTGACTTCGGAGGTCGCGAACACCGCCTTGGTCGAGGCGACTGCGATGTCACACGCCGCCGTGAGGCCGGTGCCACCGCCGAGCGCGGCGCCCTGCACGCGCGCGATGGTGGGCTTTTTCATCTCGGCCAGCACGCGCAGCATGCGGGCCAGGGCACGGGCGTCGCGCAGGTTGGCGTCCACGCCGTTTTGCGCGGCGCGTTTCATCCAGTTGAGGTCAGCGCCGGCCGAAAAACTTTTGCCACGGCCCGCGAGCACGACCACGCGCACGCTGGCGTCCTGGTCAAGCGCCTCGCAAGCGGCCGTCAATTCGGCGATCAGGGTTTCGTCAAAGGCGTTGTGCACATCGGGGCGGTTCATCCACACGGTGGCGACACGGCCTTGGCGTTCGATTTCAAGCGTTTGGTACATCGCGAACTCCTTACATGCGGAACAGGCCGAACTTGGTGTCGGGAATCGGGGCATTGAGCGAGGCCGAGAGGCCCAGCGCCAGCACGCGGCGCGTGTCGGCGGGGTCGATCACGCCGTCGTCCCACAAGCGCGCGGTCGCGTAATAGGGGTGGCCCTGGTCTTCGTACTGCTGCTTGATCGGGGCCTTGAAGGCCTCTTCTTCCTCCATGCTCCACGCGCCGCCCTTGGCTTCGATGCCGTCGCGCTTGACGGTGGCCAACACGCTCGCGGCCTGCTCGCCGCCCATCACGCTGATGCGCGCGTTCGGCCACATCCAGAGGAAACGCGGCGAGTAGGCACGGCCGCACATGCCGTAGTTGCCCGCGCCAAAGCTGCCGCCGATGATGATGGTGAACTTGGGCACCGCCGCCGTGGCCACGGCCGTGACCATCTTGGCGCCGTTGCGCGCGATGCCTTCGTTCTCGTACTTGCGGCCGACCATGAAGCCGGTGATGTTCTGCAAAAACACCAGCGGCGTCTTGCGCTGGCAGCACAGCTCGATGAAGTGCGCGCCCTTGAGCGCGGATTCGCTGAACAAAATGCCGTTGTTGGCGATGATGCCCACCGGCATGCCCTCGATGCGCGCGAAGCCACAGACCAGGGTGGTGCCAAAGCGCGCCTTGAACTCGTCGAACTCGGAGCCGTCGACGATGCGGGCGATGATCTCGCGCACATCGAAGGGTTTGCGCGTGTCGGTCGGGATCACCCCGTAGAGCTCTTTGGCGTCGTATTTGGGCGGCACGGGCGCGTGCGTGGCGATGTTGGGCGCCTTTTGCGCATTGAGGTTTTTCACCGCATTGCGCGCCAGCGCCAGCGCGTGCAAATCGTTTTGCGCCAGGTGGTCGGCCACGCCCGACAGGCGGGTGTGCACATCGCCACCGCCCAGGTCTTCGGCGCTCACCACCTCGCCGGTCGCGGCCTTCACGAGCGGTGGGCCGCCCAAAAAGATGGTGCCCTGGTTCTTCACGATGATGGTCTCGTCGCTCATGGCCGGCACATAGGCGCCCCCCGCCGTGCACGAGCCCATGACCACGGCGATCTGGGCGATGCCCTGCGCGCTCATATTGGCCTGGTTGAAAAAGATGCGGCCAAAGTGGTCACGGTCGGGAAAGACCTCGTCCTGGTTGGGCAGGTTGGCGCCGCCCGAGTCCACCAGGTAGATGCAGGGCAGGCGGTTTTGCTGCGCGATCTCCTGCGCGCGCAAATGCTTTTTCACCGTCATCGGGTAGTAGGTGCCGCCCTTCACGGTGGCGTCGTTGCACACGATCATGCAATCGACGCCGTTGACGCGGCCGATGCCCACGATCACGCCGCCGCAGGGCGCGTCGTTGTTGTACATGTTGAGCGCGGCCAGCGGCGCGACTTCCAAAAAGGGCGTGCCGGGGTCGAGCAGCATTTGCACGCGCTCGCGCGGCAGCAGCTTGCCACGCGCGGTGTGCTTGGCGCGGGCGGCTTCGCCGCCACCCTGAGCCACACGTTCGAGGTGGCGGCCCAGGTCATCGACCAAGGCCTGCATGGCGGCCGCGTTGTGGCCAAAGTCGGCCGAGCGGGGATTGAGTTGGGAGTGCAAAACGGTCATGGCGGTGTTCCACAAACAGGGCAATGCCCATCAGGATACGCAGCCCTGGCCATAAAGGCTTGCCAAGCAGGTTGCAAATCCTGCCAAAATAACACCACCATGGCGACCGCCGCATCACCCACCCGTGCCGAAACCCCCATCGCCTTCATCCTGGCGATGGTCAAGGCCTATGAGGCGCGCGGCCTGGACCCTTCAGCGGCCTTGAGAAAAGCACAAATTGCGCCAAACTTACTCAAAAAAACCGGCGCGCGCGTGACCGCCTTGCAGATGGAATGGATGAGCGAGGCCGCCATGCGCGAGCTCGACGACGAAGCCCTGGGCTGGTTCCGCCGTCGCCTGCCTTGGGGCAGCTACGGCATGCTGGTGCGTGCCTCGCTGACGGCCCCCACGCTGGGCGTGGCCCTCAAACGCTGGTGCCGCCACCACAACCTGCTGACCGAAGACATCCGCCTCGAGCTGGACGAGGCCGAAGGCCTGGCCGAGCTGCGTCTGCAAGAGCAGCACGATCTGGGCGCGATGCGCGAGTTCTGCACCGTCTCGGTCTTGCGCAATGCGCTGGGTGTGGCCTGTTGGCTCACCGACTCGCGCATCCCGCTGGCGGGCACCGCGCTGCACTTCGCGGCCCCGCCGCACGCGGCCAGCTACCGGGTGCTGTTCGACGGCCCCACGCGCTTTGACGCGCCCACCAGCGCCCTGCGCTTTGACGCCGGCTACCTGCAGCTGCCGGTACGCCGCGACGAAGCCGCGCTGCAGCGCATGCTGCAGCGGGCCTTGCTGCTCACGGTGCGCCCTTACCGTCGCGACCGCCTCTTGGTGGAAAAGGTGCGACAGACCCTGGCCGAGCACCCCGCGCACAGCCGCAACGCCGACGAACTGGCGGCCTGGCTGCACCTGTCGCCGCGCACGCTGCACCGCCAGCTCAAGGAAGAAGGCGCGAGCCTGCAGCAGCTCAAGGACAGCGTGCGCCGCGAACGCGCCCAGCAGCTCTTGCTCAAAACCCGCAAGCCCCTCAAGCAGATCGCGGCCGAGGTCGGCTTTGGCAATGAAAAGAGCTTCATGCGGGCCTTCAAGGCCTGGACCGGGCAGACGCCCGAGCAAATGCGCCAGCGGTCTTGAGCTGCAGCACCCTGGGGCAGCAGCGCCAGGGCCTCAGTATTGGCTGCTGGGCAAGTCGATCTCCATGCCGTTCATGGCTTCGGTCATGGTGATCTGGCAAGACAGTCGGCTGTTGGCCTGGCGCGGCACGGCGGCGAAGTCGAGCATGCCTGCCTCGTCAGGCTGCATCGCTGGCAGCTGGGCGAGCCAGGGCTCGCGCACCATCACATGGCAAGTCGCGCAGGTCAAGGTGCCACCGCAGTCGGCGGCCACCCCATCGATGTCGCCCGCCAGGGCCGCTTGCATCAGCGATTGCCCGGGCTTGGCCGAGACGCGGCGCGCCTGGGTTTGGCCGTGTTCAAAGAAAAGCAGTTCGATCATGGCGGTCGGTGTCTGGTAATGGTTTGACAAATCAGATGCGGGAGAAGTATTCGCGCCGCTGGAATTCGGCCTTGTCCTCGGCCGCCTCATAGCGCTCCAACTCCGAGGTTTTGAGGCGGCTGTAGTGGCGCACGAATTCGGCGCCGAAACCCTCGCACATCGCGCGGTCGCTGCCCAGGGCCGCCACCGCATCGCCCAGCGTGCTGGGGATGCGCGCCTGCGCATCGACCTCGCCATACGGTGCTTCGGTGGCCAGCGGTGGCTGGGCTTTTTGGGCCATGCCCGAGAGGCCGGCATACACCTGCGCCGCCATGTACAGATAAGGGTTGGCCGCAGGCTCGCCCAGGCGGTTTTCGATGCGCGTGGCCGCATCGCCCGGGCCACCAATCACGCGCAGCATGGCGCCCCGGTTGTCAAAGCCCCACAGGATGGACTGCGGCGCCAGCGCATTGGGGCGAAAGCGTCCAAAGCCATTGACGGTGGGCGTGCACATCACGGTCATGCCTTTGGCGTGTTGCAACAAGCCCGCCAGGTAATGGCTGCCGAGTTCGCTGAGGCTGTGCAGCGCCTGGCGGGGCTGTGTACCCGGCGCGGGCGCGCTGCGCATGAAGGCATTGGCACCGTCGTGCAGATGCACCAGCGATTGGTGCAGGTGCCAGCCGCTGGACATGATCTGTTCAAACGGAGGGCGGCACATGAAGGTGGCGTGGTAGCCCGCGCGGCGCAAGGCCTGCTGCACCGCGCTGCGAAACAGCACCATGTTGTCGGCCGCCGTCAGCGCGTCGGTGGCCTCGAACACCGCCTCCACCTGGCTCGGGCCGAGTTCGATTTCCAGTGAACTCAGCGGCAAACCCAGGGCCTGCGCGGTGCGCTGCACGATGCGCAGCGGCGCCTCGGCCATGTCAAACCATTGCTCGGACAACAGGTTGTAGCCCGGATGAATCAGCTCGACCTCAGGGGCCAGCCCAGGCCAGGCCGCGAGATGCGGGTCGCGCTCTGCGCCAGGTGCGCGCAGGCGGTAAATGTGGAACTCGATCTCCAGGCCACACACCATGCCCAGGCCCTGCTGCGCCAAACGCGACAGCGCCTGCTGCAGCTGCGCACGTGAATCGAGCGCTACCGGCTGGCCGTCGGCAAAGACCGGCTGGCATTGCAGCCAGCCGGTGTGGTCGGCCCAGGGCAGCAAACGGAAACTTTCGGGAATCGGCCGCAGCAGCAGGTTGTTGGCAAAGCCAAAGCCCGGCAAGGTCTCGGCCAGTCCCGGCTCAAACACTTTGTAGGCGGTGCGGTCCGAGCTGTCCTTGAGCATCAGCGTGCTGACCATGCCGACCCCGCTGTGCAAGGCCTTGAGCGCGGCCTCGCGCGTGAGCGTTTTTCCCCGGGTTTGGCCGTGGGTGTCGCACCAGACAAAGCGCAGCAACTCGAGGTCGCTGGCGCGGATCGCCTCGGCGCAGCGCGCCAGGGCCTCGTCAGCGCGCTCTGGCCCTGTGCTCACGCCGCAGGCTCCGCCACTTCAATGGCCGCGTCCCAGGGAGCGCCCGCGCGCTTGGCATCCACCGCCTCGCGCCACCAGGCTGGCCAGCCTTCGGTGGGCGCGATGCCGTCCACCGTGTCGGGGCCGGTGCGCTGCGCGGCCACAGCCGGCTGCGCCATGCCCAGGGGCAGGCGGCCCGCCTGCACCTCGTCGATGGCCTGCAGCAGCATGCGGCGGTTGGCCATGATGGCCTTGTCGCTGGTGCCCAGGTGCTCGCGCGTGCGGTCCTGGATCGCGCCCATGCTCTCGCAGGCCCACTGGTCGTGAACATTGATGTCGTCCTCGCCCATGCCCAGGTAGGTGCGGCTGATCTGTTCTTCGGGGCTGAAGCCCCAGTTGTTGTGGCGACCCGACTTGGGGATGTAGTGGGGCAGCTGGATGTGGCGCAGGCGCTGCTCGCGCATCAGGTCCTTGTCGACCGGGCCGGCAAAGCTGGTGAAGATCGCCACCCAATAGGTGTGGGTGTCGTCCACCGGCACATGCATCTGGGTGATGGTCATGGTCTCGGACAGCGGAATCACAAAGGTGTGCGGGAAGATCGCGTTGGTCACGCGCACATGCGTGAGCGCATCGCTCATGCGGCGCAGCGCCGTCAGGCGCATGCCAAAGGGCTGGTAATCGACCTGGATTTCGGGTTGGTCGAATTCGCGCATCACGCGCGTCATCGGCATGCGCTGGCCCTCGACCTCCCCGGCACTGGCGCCACGGAACTGGCGACCATAGGTGTTGTCGAGCGATTCATCGACAAAGAAACGGTGCAGGAAAGAGGCGTGGGCCGGGTCGATGCCGACCTCAAAAGCCTGCAGCCAATTGCAGTGCCACAGGCCCTTGAAGGCGAAGGTGTGCGTGCCCGGTGCGCTCAAGGCATCGATGGCAGGCAGCGGCGGGGCCTCGCCCTCGCCCAGCCAGGCGAACAGCACACCGCTGCGCTCGACCAGCGGGTAGTTGCGCTGGCGCACATGCTGGCACAGCTTGCTGCCCGTGGGCTCGGCCGGTGTCTCGATGCACTGGCCCTGGACATCGAACTTCCAGCCGTGAAAGGGGCAGCGCAGGCCATCGCCCTCGTTGCGGCCAAAGGCCAAATCGGCACCGCGGTGCGGGCAATCGCGGTCGAGCAGACCGAATTCACCCTGCGCGTTTTTGAACAGCACCAGGTCCTGGCCCAAAAGGCGCACCGCCTTGACCGGGCGAATCGCCATGGCCGGATCGAGCGCCGGGTTGAATTCGTCCACCAGCGCCACCGGCTGCCAGTAGTGGCGCATGAGCTGACCACAGGGCGTGCCGGGGCCAATGCGGGTGATGCGTTCGTTGAGTTCTGCTTTCATGCCTGCTCTCGAAGTCTGCTGAAAATGGTAAACCGATTTTGGACCCCGGCGGGCATTCAGGCCGCGTGCAAACGCAGCGCCTGCATGTGGGCAAGGAGCCGGCTCGCACCCGCCTCGCGCAGCGCCTGCCCATCGGCGCCCGCCGGCGCGTAGGCCCAGACCGTGGCGCCTGCGGCCACCCCGGCGGCGATGCCCACAGGCGTGTCCTCCACCACCAGGCAACGCGCTGGCGGTACCTGCAGGTGGGCGGCGGCGGCCAGGTAGACATCGGGGTGCGGTTTGCTGCGCGGCATCTCGTGCCCGCTGAAGATGCGGCCTTCAAAGAAAGCATGCAAGCCGACTTTGGCGAGCATCATCTCGACCTTGTAGCGGTCAGCACCCGAGGCCACGGCGATGCGGCCCTCGCAGTGGTCGTGCAGGTGCGCCACCGCCTCGTGCACGCCCTCAATCGCGGTGATCTGGCGTTCCAGGCGTTCGTTGCGCCGTTCAAAAAATTGCTGCAACCAGGCCTCGGTCAGCGGCACGCCGGTGTTCGCCTCGATCAGCGCACGCTGGCTCTTGACGGTGTGACCCACAAAACGCTGCATGCATTCGGCCAGGCTCATGCGCCAGCCCTGCTCTTCGAACATGTCGCGCAGCACACCGCAGGTGATGGCCTCGCTGTCAACCAGCACACCATCGCAATCGAACAGGACCGCTTGGAAATTCATGGCGCCGATGATAAGCGGCACGGTCCTTGTGCGGTCGATGGCGCGTGGGGTTTTGGCATTGGCAAGGGTCATGGATTCCCCGGTCAAGCCGGGGAATGACAAACACAAGTGGTCACCCTCGGGCACTTTTCCTGTCACCCTCGGGCACTTTTCCTGTCACCCTCGGGCTTGACCCGAGGGTCCATGACTGTGGCAGCGTGGCTCGGTCTCAGAGCACATCGCCGTCCACATAAAACCAGTGCCCAGCCTCGCGCACAAAGCGGCTGCGCTCGTGCTGGCGCACCGCGCGCCCGGCCACGCGAAAGCGCGCCACAAACTCGACTTCGGCACGGTCTTCGCTGGTGCTGCGGTGCTGTTTGATCTCCAGCCCCAGCCATTTGGTCCCGGCGTCCAGATCGAGCGTGGCCGGGCGGGTGCTGCTGTGCCAGCTGCGCAGCAGGTAGGGCACATCGCCCAGCACAAAAGCGCTGTAACGCGAGCGCATCAAGGTTTCGGCATCGGGTGCCGGCTGCTCGCCCGTGTGGGCCAGGCCGCAACAGGCGGCATACGCCCGTGCGCGGCCTCGGGCGTCCAGACGCCCGCAGGGGCAGGCCTTGTCGGCCAAGCTCAACGGCCCTTGCGCGCGGCGCTCTCGGCCTTGTGCTGCTCGAGCGTGACCATGGGCGCCTCGGCTTTCTTCCAGGCGGCAAAGCCACCATCGATGTGGGCCACATTGCGCATGCCCATGTCCATCAGGGTCTTGGTGGCCAGGGCACTGCGCCAGCCGGCGCCGCAAAACAGTACGAACTCTTTGCTTTCATCGGCAAACACTGGCTTGAAATACGGCGACTCGGGGTCCACCCAGAATTCGAGCATGCCGCGCGGCGCCAGCAAGGCGCCGGGCAAGGTGCCGCCCTGTTCGAGCTCGCGCGGGTCGCGGATGTCGACGATCTGCACCTTCGGGTCGCTCAGGCGCGCACGCACCTGGTCCACGCTGTAGGTGGTGACCTGCGCCATGGCTTCGTCAACGAGCGTCCGGAATCCTTTGGTGATCGGCATGTTGATTTCCTTGAAATCGCGCTTGTCAGACCAGTGCGCGCTGGATGATGATTTTTTGCACGTCGCTGGTGCCTTCGTAAATCTGGCAAACCCGCACATCGCGGTAAATGCGCTCGACCGGGAAGTCGCTCACATAGCCATAGCCGCCCAAGGTCTGGATCGCCACCGAGCAGATTTTTTCAGCGGTCTCGCTGGCGAACAGCTTGGCCATGGCCGCTTCCTTGAGGCAGGGGCGACCGGCGTCGCGCAAGCTCGCGGCATGCCAGATCAGCTGGCGCGCGGCTTCGAGCTGTGTGGCGCATTCGGCCAGGCGAAAGCCCACGGCCTGGTGGTTGAAGATCGACGTGCCAAAGCTCTCGCGCTGCTTGGCGTAGTCGATGGCCACATCCAAAGCGCTGCGGGCCATGCCCAGGCTTTGCGCAGCAGGAACTCTGGCCCCATGCCGGCGAATGGGACAAGAAACACCACTTCCCCAAAGAAGCGCACAAAGGCCTGGCGGC
>JACCDW011591283.1_pt1 | contig 24344 bp, 27 predicted proteins | sample 7449781 | NCBI WGS metagenome assembly JACCDW01 (sample SAMN15323449, study PRJNA562643) | freshwater metagenome | isolation source: river surface water | place: USA:Blue River Watershed | collected 2017-08-18
GAGAAGATCATCAAGGCAACGACTACATATACGGTCGCCAAGGGGACAATCGACAAGTTCACCCAATACGGAGACGTATACGAGCTGATCGAGACAGTGAAGCCGGTGGTGGCAATCAAGAACGTAGAGGTCATCAAGGGATAAAAATTTAGAGGAGGGTAAAACCTCCTCTAATAAAAAAGATAAAAAGGATTGTAGGAACGAAAAAGTTTCTTACCTTTACAAAAAGAAAAAACATACGGCGCCATAGTTCAAGGGATAGAATAGAAGTTTCCTAAACTTTAGATCCAGGTTCGAATCCTGGTGGGGTCACAAATAAAAGTTCCTTGATATGGAAAACTACGGAGTGAAACTCTTTTAATATATAAAATAAAAAAATTATATATGAAACAGAATCACAAAAATAAGATTTCCGATGATCAAATTGTAGAGTGTTATAATAGTGGTATAACTTTACACGAAGCAGCAGCCGAATTATCGATGTCTGTAGTCTCTCTTTGGCGAAGAGCTAAAAAGATAAACCTTAAATGGTCTAAAATAAAGAGACAGAGTGTAAAGAAAATAGATTTGAATGAAATTCTACAAGGAAAACACCCTAGTTATCAGACATTTAAATTGAGAAATCGTCTAATAGCAGAAGGTATTAAAGAAAATGTATGTGAAATATGTACCATAAAAGAATGGAATGGTTTAGAAATATCGATGCAACTAGACCACATAGATGGTGATTCACACAACCATCTTTTATCCAATCTCAGGATGATATGTCCAAATTGTCATTCACAGACAGAGACATATTGTGGTAAAAACAAATAATCACGCACTCGTGGTGGAATGGTAGACACGTATGCCTTAGGAGCATATGTCGAAAGGCGTGAGAGTTCGAGTCTCTCCGAGTGTACAAAATCCCAGGCAACCCCCTGGTAGAAGAAGTCCAGGCAACCCCCTGGCATATTTGGTCTTATAGCTCAGTTGGTTAGAGCACTACCTTGACATGGTAGGGGTCGCTGGTTCGAGTCCGGCTAAGATCACATCGGTCCCTTAGCTCAGTAGGTTAGAGCAACTGACTCATAATCAGTAGGTCCACGGTTCGAGCCCGTGAGGGACCACTAAAATATGAAGGTCCTATAGCTCAGTTGGTTAGAGCGCTACCTTGACATGGTAGAGGTCACTGGTTCGAGTCCAGTTAGGATCACCAATACACGAGTGTAGCTCAGCTGGTAGAGTAGTGGTCTCCAAAACCATTGGTCGTGGGTTCGAATCCTACCTCTCGTGCTAAAAAAAGAAAGGAATATGTACATCACAGCAGAACAAGTAAAGACAGTCGTGGAGTTGGCGAAGCAGCTGCCGAACGACCAGGATCTGGGAAAGAAGTTCAGGTCCGTCCTGGGCGAAACGGAAATCGCCAGGGAATTCCCCAATGATTTCGACCTGGGAGCTGAGCTGAGAAAAATATTCAATAGAAAGCGATAGGGAATAGAAAAAAGGATTACATTTGTAAGAGAAACATAAAAACAACTAAAAGGAAATAGAAAATGAGTAATATGACGGAAGCGAATGGCATGATGCCAGAATGGATGACATCTAAGATGTCAACTTTGACAGACAAGGAAAGAGAGTATTTAATGCTTATGTGGCCTAAATACGGTGTTCTTAACATCTCTTCTAAGCCAGGTGTGGCTAAGTCAGCGATTGGATTGTCAATCGCGAACAAGATGGGCATGCGATACATCGATATCCGCTTGTCTATGATCGACGAGACTGACGTGGGTCTTTACCCGACAATCAGCGAGGTAGTCGTTGATGGGAAATCGGTTAAGTGCTTGGACTTCGTTGTGCCTCGCTGGGCAATCGAGGCGAACAAGCAGCCTACAATCATCCACTTCGAGGAGTTGAACCGTGCCAGCCAGCAAGTAAGGAACGCAGCCTTGCAAATCTTGTTGGAGCGCCAGATCGGTATGGACTTCAAGTTCAACGACAACGTCTTGATGATGTCATCTGGTAACTTGGGTGACGAGGACGGAACGGACGTTGAAGAGTTCGACTCTGCGTTGAACAACCGTCTTATCCACATCGACCACGTATTGGGAGTAGACGAGTGGTTGGAGAACTACGCCTTGACTAACTGCCACCGCATGATCGTCGGGTACATCAAGTCTCACCCAGAGCAGATCTACAAGACATCTGACAACGCGAAAGGGTACGCTACGCCGCGTTCTTGGACAATGATCTCTCACTTCATCACGAGAAACTTCGGGATGGAAGCGTCGCCAAGAGAGTTCTTGCCGATGTTGAGAAAAGTGGCTCACGGATACTTGGGGAACTCTGCGCACAAGTTCTTACAATACTGCGAGGACATGTTGAACATCAACATCAACGACATCTTGAACGACTACGACCGAGTCAAGAAAGACTTGAAGAACTACAACCGAGACAAGAACTCGGAGCTTATCCAGGCCTTGAAAGAGATCGACTTGTCGAGCTTGACCGAGAAGCAGCTGGCTAACGTGACCAAGTTCTTGGACGGGGATGGCAAGGACGCCAAGCTTGGGGTCGGCGCCGATGAGAAGACAGGATACCTATTGTGGGTATTGGACAACGTCCCTAACATCGGAGACCCGAAGATCAAGAAGTTCTTGCTTCACTTCAAGCCGCTTCTTCAGACCATCAAGCGCATCAACAAAGGTCAGCCTGCTGCTGATGGCGCAGATGCTAAGAAGTAAGCATCCAAAAGGGCATCTATCAGATGCCCTTTTTTTTTCTACAATGATAAACTAACCTGGCCATCCAGGAATACAATCAGATATGAGCAATGAAAAACAAGCTCAATTCAAGGACAAGTTCAAGAAGTTCGGAGGAGAGCACATACCAGACATTTTAGAGTACATCAAGGAAAGGATAGCAGAAGATCCAGGAGCTACAATCACAGTAGGATGCGACTCCATACAGATGCGAAGGAAGACGGTCTACGCGATGACCATAATGATATACAACATGGACATCAAGAGAGGAGCGCACGTCGTCTTCTTCAGGGAGTCATGCCCGAAGATAAGAGAGATTCAGGAAAGATTGTACAGGGAGGCACAGCTGCTCCACGACCTCGGGTGCTACATCCACGACGGACTCGAAGGTGTATACCAGAGAGGCGACCTGAGCGACCTGGAAAGGAAGAGGTACAAGTACCACCTTGCCAAGTGCAACGGCGAATATTCCCACGTCCCTGACCATCAGGAAGAAGGCGTCATCAAGAACCTCCTGCTAACGCCATCCGACGTGATGGAGCCGAAGCTGGTGGACATACACGTCGACTTCAACCCATACGAGGGAACGAACGGGCAGAACAAGTCACACATCGCGTACAAGAGCTTCGTGCCTTGGCTCAGAGGGCTTGGGTTCAGGGTCTGGGGCAAGCCGATGGCCCACGCCAGCACGAGCGCAGCGGATTTATTGTTGAAAGGATAAACTATAAAGATATGGAAGGAAAGAAAGCGGTAATATACCACGACACGACGCCAGACGCCGCGGCAGAGAAGATAGGATCCCTATTGGGAGCTTACGGCCTTGAGCTTGTAATCACTTCGCCGGATGACGCGGAGTTCATAGAATACGAAATAAAGCCATTGAAATGAGAAGAAAGCAGCTAAAGCTGATGGGACTGTCATACAGCCAGACGCAAATCGGATCGTACATCGCGGTCCTATCGGAGAAGAAAGGAAACCGAAAGGTTCCAATCATAGTAAAGCCAGGGGACGCGCAGAACATCGCAGTGAAGCTGGAGAACATCAAGGTCGCCCGACCGCTTACGCACGACGTTTTCAAGGCGATGAGCGACGCGTTCGACATCGAGATAACAGAGGTGTTCATCTACGCCCTTGTCGAGGGAGTGTTCTACGCGAAGTTCCTTACAACGGACGGAAGCCGCGAGCACGAGATAGAGTGCACCATCGGGGACGCCCTGGCGATATCGCTGACTTACAAGTGCCCTATCTGGATATCATTGGACGTCCTTGATACCGCGGGAATCGACATGAACGACGACGGGACAGAACCTGAATTCTACGCCGAGGACGAAGAAGAGGGCGCAGAGGAATACCAAGAGCCTGGAAAGGTGGCATCGGTAGAGGATCTTGAGCACCTGATGCAGAACGCCCTGGCGAACGAGGAATACGAGATCGCCGCCGAGCTGAGGGACAGGATAGCTGAGCTTAAGGGGGATCAGGAGTAGAGGTACTTCTGGTACTTCTCCTCTTCCTTGAGGTTTATCTCCATGAACGTCTCCTTGAGAGGAGTCGTGAAAGAGACTATGACGCTGTACATCTCGTCCGACTCTATCCCATATAGTATCTCGTCCAAGGCCTTGTCCCTGGACTCTTCCTTGCTCATCCACTCCTGGAGGGTCTCTACCCGGAGGCCTATCTTCCAGGGAAGGCGCTTGGTGGCGAAGGCGATGACCGCCAACCTATATGCGTTCGGCTGCCTTAGCATCCGCTTGTGCGCGAACAGCGAGAATATTACTATCTTGGTGATGTACTTGTGATAAACCTCGTTTATGTCCAGCTTCATGTGTTATGTATAAAAACAGCGAACGCACTGCTGGATATATAAACAAAAAAAGAGAAAATCCATATAATACAATATGAAAGAACTTAAAGTAATATCACTTTTTTCCGGTTACGGTACACAAGAGATCGCGCTGGAATACGAAGGCATCAGGTTCAGGAACATCGCCAACTGCGACATCCTGCCAGCGGCAAACAAGGTATACGACGCCCTGCACAAGACAGAGCTCGGAAACCTCGGGGACATCTCTAAGATCGACGAGACGAAGTTCCCTGACTGCGACTTCCTTACATACTCTTTCCCTTGCCAGGACATCTCCATCTCTGGAATCCAGAGGGGAATCCAGAAGGGGACACGCTCAGGCCTACTATACGAGGTAGAGAGAATCGTGGAGCACAACAAGCCGAAGTACCTCTTGATGGAGAACGTCAAGAACCTGGTATCTGCCAAGCACATGCCGCAGTTCCAGACGTACATCGAGAAACTGGAGGAGCTTGGATACGGAAACTCCTACATCGTGCTCAACGGTGCCGATTTCGGATGTCCACAGAACAGAGAAAGGGTCTTTATGATGTCTGTGTTAGGAGAGAGCTCTGAAAGCGTCAGAGAGAAGCTGTATGGTGTCAAGAAAGTCGCCAGAGCGGGCGAAACCACTGTCCCTATGAGACCTTACATCGAGGATAACGTAGGACCACAGTATTTCTTGAGCGTGCCATACACGATGAACACCCCTAAAGTGTCAAGCGTATGTAAGCTGGTCGCCAGAAGGGACGACATCAAGTACGACCAGACGAGGAGGATATACTCCATCGACGGAGCTTCTCCTTGCCTCACTACCTCTGGTTCTCCGCAGATCATGTTGGACGACAAGAGAGTAAGGACAATCACAGCAAGAGAAGGATATAGGTTCATGGGAGTGAAGGACGAGGACATCGACAGGATACTCGCTGGAACCAATCTGAGCGACGCATCTCACATCGCACTGGCTGGAAACTCCATCTGCGTGCCTGTGATGCAGGCGATCTTCGACAGGTTCTTCACGGAATACAAGATCGAAGGTTCAGAAGAGCCTACAGAGCCATCTATCGAGATGAGCAACAAGTTCGTCGCTGAAGAGCAGATTGAACAAGCGACTCAAGCGACAGAGAAGAGCGACTTCTCGTTCACATCGGACGACGACGACTTCTTCAAGCTGGACTAATCTCGGGTCGCCGACATCTGGAGACTCCGTAACAGGAAAGATACCGCATGGAGATCGGCGGTAAATGCCAGATAAAATACCGAGATACAGAGCCCCGATATTTTTATCGGGGTTTTGTTTTTCATATCCATAATTCCGCTATATTTGTAAAAAAACAAAGGAAATATGGCACAATATAGCAGAGAAGACCTATTCGGCAAGCTGGACTTGCTGAGCATCGAGAAATCAGGAGGGACAGTGAACACGATCTACAATGGGCGAGTCATCTGCGCCACAAACGTATCGGATCGATACGAGATATTCGACATCGTGAAGTACTTCAAGGACAGAATCATCGAGATTGAGGCGTGCTTCAACATATCCCAATACTACCTCAGCATCAGGGGAGGGAAGCAATACCTCGAGCTCATCTCCGACGATGTGGTGATCGGAGGGGAGAGATACTTGAAGACGTTCCATATGCTCAACTCAACGGACAGGACAAGGAAGCTGAGCTTCAACACAGGGCTTTACAACATCGATCACAAATACTATATCATCAGCGGAATCAACAACGTCTCTCTGGTCAAGTCGCATATCAAGGGAGTGACCCAGGCGGCGGAGGAAGCGAGCAAGGGAATCGGCACTGAGACGTTCGATGAGCAGATTGCAGCGCTGAACTCATTGGTAGGCCACAGAGTTCTATTGTCGAAGGTGAGAGAGGTCATCTTGGGAACAGAAGAGAAAGTCCCTGGGATCGCCCACAAGAAGTTCGACTCGTTCACCAAGCACCTGTTGAGCAACAGCATCAGCGGATACGCCAAAGAGAAATACACGCAGCACCGAGTATTGAGAAGGAAGTCCGAGTACATCGGAGCGACAATCCCTAAAGAGGACGACTTCTACATCGACGCGTTCGACGTGGTGATGAGTTACCTGATGGCATTCAAGGGACAGGACTCGCACGCCATCAAGATCGAGACCGACAGAATCATGAACATCACCCTATGGGCGACAAGGAACAACGCCTTGGAGCTGTTGGGAATCTAATAAATACAGAAGAACAAAAGGTCTCTCATCCCATATAATGGGAATGAGAGATCTTCTATTGAAAAGGCTTGAGTGCTTCAACGACCCAGGGTTCAAGTTCGACCCTGTCCTGCACAAATACACGTACGGCGGAGACGTATTCCAGTCTGCCACCCAATTCCTATCCGAGTTCCACCTTCCGTTCGACACAGAGGGAAAGTCCGCGAAGAAGGCCACCGAGTCTGGCTTCGACCAGGAATGGATAAAGGCTCAGTGGGCGGAGACCAACCGATACGCGAACGAGGTCGGTACGGCGACCCACGAATGGATCGAGGACTACTACAACCAGATATGGAAGCCGCTTCCCGACAATCCGGACATCATACACAGGATAAACAAGTTCAACAAGATACACAACAAGCAGCTCAGCAAGCTCGAGCCCCTGAAGTTCGAGGTGAGGGTATTCTCCAAGAAATGGAAGAAGGCCGGTACGGTCGACGCCCTGTTCATGAAGGGCGGGAAGATATACATCCTGGATTGGAAGACCAACAAGAAGTTCACGGACGACGACCACCCTGACGGAAAGTGGCAGAAGCTACTATGGCCGTTCGACGACTTCCACAAGAACCACCACAACGAATACTCTATCCAGCTCTCTATGTACGCGTGCATCCTGGAGGAATGGGGATTCGAGGTGGCGGGCGCCTACTTGGTCCACATAGGACCAGGAGACGATGAGGCGAGGCTCATAAAGTGCAAGGACATGAGAGAGTACATAAAGATGTACTTCAACGAGTAAGACATTCCAAGCCTTCCATTTTATATATAGATGATGGGAAAGATAAAGAAGTTCGATGAGTTTGGATCATCGTTAAAGGATTATTTGATAGAAGGTAGATATCTGTACCACTACACACAGACCTACCATTTGGATGATATAATGTCCGATGGATTGATTCCAAGGAAGAATCCCAATTCGTATTACAAGGATGGTGCAGAGGGCGTATTCCTGACCACATCTGGATCCTTGTACAAGGCCAATCTCCCAGAGAGTTTGATGGACTTGATGGAGGACTATTACTCAAGCGATGAAGAGGGAGATAAACCCATCGTTCGCCTATGGATAGATGTCACCGGTTTGGATGATGGAAAATTCACCTGGGACGACGACTACATATTGAACAAGTATGGTTGGAACAAGGCGAATACCGATGAAGAACGATTGATAGAGAGCCTGGATATCTGGGGTTCAATAGTTTATATGGACACCATACCACCTGGACTGATAGTCAAGCATGACTTCGACTATTTGAGCTGAATCATAAAGAAAAGCCCCTTTCAGGGCTTTTCTATTTGTATAGGTGATTGTATAGATCTACTGCGATGGGTATAGCGGTAGCGTTTCCCTTCTTGGATGCGATCAGCTCTTCGGGCGTGACCAATATCGGTCTGATACCTCTGTTCTTTTCCTTATAGTCTTCCAACTGGATAGCCTGTCCTTCTCTGGGAACCATCAATATCCAGGTCACCAATCTGTCGTCGTATACCATCTTCAGGAAAACGGTAGCGTCCGAATCGGGTATGTCCCAGCCTTCTTCTCTGGATTCTCTATAAGCTGCGTCGATGGGGCTTTCCCAATCGTCAAGCTTTCCTCCTGGAAGTCCGATAGTTCCGTCTTCTCTTGTGGTAGCGCATATCTTGCCGTCGACGAAAACGACAGCGAAAGCAGCGGGCTGTTTCATATGATAAGGGTTTTTATTTGACAATTGCTTTCTCGCGTTCGGCGTAGAGAATCTCGAGCTCGTCTATCCATCTCTTGACACGAGCGGCACGCTCATAGTCCTCCTGCTCCACCAGATGTTCCAACCTCTGCTCGAGGAACCAGATGTCCATCGGCTTTCTCTTCTTGCCCATAACGAAAATTAATATAGTGCTAATATATATAAAAAAGGTGACAAAAAAAAGAGGCAATGCCTCTTTTTGTTTTATCCAATCTCCTCGATTGTCGCTTCTTTCTTAACGTCCTCTTCCTTCTCATTGAACTCCTTGTAGAGGTTCTTCTCCTTAAGTGATTCCAGAATAGAATCTGTTATGTCAACGAGTGAACTACACCAAACAACCTCCATTTTACCCATGATCATATCGATGCCCTTTCCAGTTGACCACTCCTCGATGATTGCGGACAGCTCATCATAAGTCTTCTTGTTTAGATTGTCCTGCTCAGTTCTCATCGTGGCCTTGAATTCATTGTCTATGCCCATTGCAGACTCTTGAAGCTGTGAGAATCTCTCGTTGTTCTGTTGTTGTGACTTTTGATCCAATATTAGACCGCTGTTGGCAGCTTTTATTATAGATTCCATCTCTTCTTTGATTGGGTTCATCTTCTTGATGAATGAATCCCTTACCCTTGCCAAGTTGATTATTCCCTCTTGGTAATTCGAAAAGTTCTTTGTGAGTATATCGAAGTCTACTACTCTTATTTCCATATGATTTCTTTTTTTATAGTTATATAAAATGACTATGGGAAGTTTAGGAAAGAAGGTAATCTATGGCCTTATCGTATCTCACAAGGAGGTTGGCCTCCTCTGATATGCTCAGATCCTCGTACATTATCGTAATGGGATCGGTGTCGGTTGTCTTCTTTACCTCCAGGTATGTCCTGTCCATCCCATAGAATTCGGCGATATCTCTTTCCCTATAGTAGTAGCTTGTCCCCAGTATGTCGCTTATGTCTACCTCTTTGATAGTGCCCAACAGGTCATCCCTTGACACACCGAGCCTGTGGTAAAACTTCCCGTATGGATTCCTTGTCTCTACCTCTATGTGGTACGTCCCCCCTGAAAGAAGTGGTATCTGTGTGGATATTGTTGATTCCGTCAGGTATTCGCTCCATCTGGTAGTGGATAGGTTTAGTCCCCATGAGTTGACAGTCCAGCTATAAGTCCCGCTTGATGATATTGACAGCTCCCATTCCCCCGAATGTCCGCCATCAAGCAGACCAGAAACCCTGTTCACGTTGGATATGTATGACTGTGTACCTATCCCACCGACCTTGTCCATCTGGAAAGTGCCGTCCAAATCGTCCAAAACTATGTCGGTTAGCTTAGGGTATTTCGTCGAAGTGGTGAACTTTATTCCCTTGTAGTTCATCTTGTTTCCCTTTGTCCAGGAAGAGCTCTTGACGTTAATCACCGATCCGTTGGCGGACTTAAGGTTTATGTCCAGGTCTCCTATTACAGGGTAGTCTATGTCCAAATCAAGATCGATTATGTTTATCTCTGAAGCGTCGAAATCATCTACGTAAGCGGAATAGGTGGCGGATACCGATCCGGTGAAGCTGTTCGTCTCCAGGTAAGAGCCCGCTGATACGATTTGTATCTCTCGAAGGTTTGTCGGGGTCTGTGAGTATGTCGCCCAGGTTGCGGCGCTTATCTTGACCTTTGTTATGTTGTCTACTTCAATGCCCATCTTTATACCGGATTGGGTGGTGATGAATGATATCTTCGATGCGGTACCTGCTATGGAATAGGTTGATGTCAGTGCAGGAGAGAGCTCAAGTTCTGTCTTAAGATAAGAATCTTGTCTTATCTCCTCTCCTATCTGGTATACTCCCTTTTTCTTGTGTATATCCTTTAGATTCCCGATGAATCGGGATTCTACACTCTCTTGCATCTTGTTCCATGTATCTGTCTTAGAGGATGTTAGATTGGTATATCCCTCGACGTTTATTCCAAAGTTAACCATCATGCATTCTGACCAAAGCGAGTATTTTTTGTTGCTTATGAGATCGTCAACATAATCGAAATACTCTTTATAGTAGTTCCGACCTTTCTGAACGATCCTCTTAATCTTTGTGAATATCCTGAATATTTCAGCTCTCGTCTCTTTCGTGCCCATATACTACTATATATAAAAAGCCGCGTCTGTTAAACGCGGCCTCTTTTTTCAATAATTTCCTATTTCATTAGATCCTCTATCTTCTTGACCTCCGCCTCGTCCGCATTCTTAAGGAAGTTGGCGTAGCTAACTATCTTCTTCCTTTTCGCGGGATCCGCCTTGATCTCGTCCAGGACTTTGTTCTCCTCGTCCTCGTCCTCCTTGACATCCTCTTCGCTTATCTTCGCGAGTATGTCACCTGCGGTCTTCTCTATCTCCTTGCCATCCTCGCCCTTGAAGGTTATCTTGTCTCCTTCCACCGCATCTATGGCCTTGACACCTATCTGCTCCGCGTCTATAAGCTCCTTAACCTTCTCTGAATCAGGGTTGGCCCTTTCCTCCTCTGGTATGGCGTCCCATTTCTCCTGGCCGCCGTTCTTGAATGCGTCCCTCTTGTAGATGACATTTTCACCTGCCTTGTATTCTCCTTCGCCACCTTCTCCTTCGCCAGGTTTGCCGACGATCTGAGCGAAAAGAAGCACTATCTCCTTACCGTCCTTGTCCTTGATAGTATACTTGTCACCTTCTATCTTAATGATTTCGCCAATGGCAACAAGATCCTTAGCCCTTCCCTCTTCAGGATTCTTCTTCTCCTCGTCGCTGAGCTTCTCCCATTCTTGCTTGTCCTTCAAGTAGTTCGCAGAATCGGCAGTAAGGTATATGACCTTATCACCCTCTTTTATCTCCATAGGAACCGCTTTATCGATGTTGGCCATATCGCCCTCGACCTTCTTAGAGAGATCCTGTGCCTGCTTGTTCAGTGCAGTGACCATTGTCTTGTCCCCTATGTTCTCGAGGTAGTTGAGCTGCGCGTTGACATAGTCGAGCTCGAATTGGTCCTTTTTCGCGTTTATTATTATCCCTAGCTTAGGATTCTGTGCAGCTCCGCCGTATTTCTGGAGTACCCTGTTCATTTCAGCGATTGCAGTTTCCTTCGTCTTCTTAACCACCGCGTCTAGCTGGGTCTTCACCTTCTTGAAAGCGTCAAGCTTCCTCTTTGATGCGGCCTGATCGACCGTTGGCGCCTGCTGGTTCGGAGTCGCGGTTTTCGCGGTCATCTCGTCCTCCGTAGTGTTTATGTTCATCTCCAGGTCGGGATATTTAGCAAATTGTGTCTGTAGCTGCGCAAGGTACTTCTGGTAAATCTGCTCAACCTCCTTACCGCCTTCGACCGCGGCTACCTGCTGTTTCATCTTGTTATAAAGGTTGCTCATACCCTTCTTTAGCAAACCCATCAGCTTACCAAAAAACTCCTCGTTTATCTGATCACCATCCCTGAAAGACTCGTATCCCTTAACGTACTTACTCATATTATCATTTGTTTTTGTATGCGCCTCCCTTGCGCTTTCTCTTGCAATACTGTTTCTGGCTGAACCCTTTCGGGTTGCTGCAGTCTATAGACTTCTTGTACTTCACCGACCAGCGCTTCTTCCCGCCAGCCCTCGGCTCGTTGTAGGATTCGCAGAATCCTTCCCAGTCCATTACGTGTTCCATAAACTATATATAAAAACTTTAGTATAAAAAACAAATTTTTCGGCATTATGGCAGACTACATAAAAAAAGTGGAGGAATTCCACAGAACTTTCGGGGCACCTGTCCTCGAAAAGCCGCAGATTCCATCTAAGGAAAGGTGCGAATTGAGAATCACATTGTTACAAGAGGAGCTGGACGAGCTGAAAGAGGCCATCGCCAACAACGACATCGTAGAGGTGGCGGACGCATTGGGAGACCTTCAAGTAATATTGAGCGGATCCATACTCGAGTTCGGGATGGGCGAGAAGTTCGACCAGGTTTTTGACGACATCCACCAATCCAATATGAGCAAAGCTTGCACCTCTCAACAGGAGGCGATAGAGACGCTTCTGCACTACAAGGACAAGGACGGAACAGAGGGATACTACGTCGAGAAGGATGGGAAGTGGATCGTGTACAGGAAAGGTGACGACAAGGTTCTCAAGTCAATCGGTTACACCCCGGCAAATCCTGGCTCATGCTTTTAAGAACAGAAAAGTATGATATATGGAAGGTATAGAGATACTCAAGGAGATGCTCTCCGACAGGGCCAACTATATGGCCAACATAGGCGAGAAAGAGAAATGCACTATCAAGAGGGGCTATACCGACAAGATAGCCAAGGATGGATATGACGGTCCTGGGATATACAGGATAAACTTCCTCGGCGGCGGCAAGATGGTCAAGAGCATAGAGAAGTGCATGGGAGATTCTGTGGAGAAAGCGGGATCTAACTACATCGTCATGGATGGGGGAAGGTTCATTGTCGCTCTTTTCTGGTACGAACTATTGGACTTCAGGCAGGACGTGATAAGGGATAGGAGGATAAGCGAGATATTCAGGGAGGCAAGAGAAAGCCTTTAGACTATATAATAAAAAAAAATAAAGAAAATTCTATGATGATGATGCTCATCGACATCGACGGGACGTGCTGCGACGACATAATGAATGAGGACGCGCACCTATATCCTACCGCGAAGGTAATCGAGGGTTCGCTCGAACAGATAAACAAGTGGCACGAAGAAGGTCACCACATCACTTTCTTCACCGCAAGGGAGGAGAAGGACAGAGAGGTCACCACGAAGTGGCTCGACGACAATGGATTCAAGTACCATGGGCTGATAATGGGTAAGCCGAGATGCTTGAACCCAGATGATGAATATGTCTGGATAGACAACCGCAAGGTAAGGGGAATCACATATGAGAGCGTATGGGGAGACCTAAAGACGGTCACCAAAAAAATATTGACCTTCGGAGAATGAGAATATTGGATGGGAAGATGGTTTCTGATTCAATCCTTTCGGGTGCGAGGGAGAAGATAAAGAGGATAATGGATGATAGCCTGGAGAATATCGGCTATAGAATAAATAGGCCATCTATGGCGATTGTGATAGTGGGAAGTGATCCTGCGAGCGAGACTTATGTGAAGGCCAAGATGAGGGCGGCAGAAAAGGCTGGTATAGATGCGAAGCTGATAAGATTCGACAAGGACATAACCAATTTCGATCTTTATAATGAGGTACAGAGGCTCAACGAATCCAGTTTCGATGGATTCATCGTTCAACTTCCCTTGCCACCCCACATAGATCGTGAGGCAATCATCGGATCGATATCACCAAACAAGGACATAGACGGATTCCATCCTCTCAACTTTGGAAAGATGTCCATAGGGCTTCCGTCGATGCGCCCAGCGACTCCATATGGAATCCTTAAGCTTCTCCAATACTATGAAATAGATACGAGGGGGAAGAAGGTGGTTGTGATTGGGAGGTCGAACTTGGTGGGAAAGCCAATCTCCATAATGTTGGGGAACGACTTCGAGGTTGGAAGGGCAACGGTTACATCGTGTGATATAAACACACCGAAGGTTCTTCTGGACAAAGAATGTTTGGAAGCAGATATAATAATAGTCGCAGTAGGCAAGAGGAACATACTCACCGCGGATATGGTGAAAGATGGGGCGGTGGTAATAGACGTTGGGATAAATAGGGACGAGGACGGAAGATTGGTGGGAGATGTGGACTTCGGAGAGGTATCAAAGAAGGCGTCATGGATAACACCTGTCCCTGGCGGTGTTGGTCCGATGACTGTGGCGGGTCTTATATTGAATGTCCTGGAATCCTGGAACAACAGAAATATAATATAGAATATGAACTATTGTTATGTATTTCAATACAAAAATAAATTAACGATCGAATGAAGAATGTAATCGCGTATTCTCTTTGGGGAGACCATCCTATGTATTGGGTAGGTGCCAAAAGAAATATATCACAGGTTTCTAAATACTTCCCAGGTTGGATTTGTAGGTTTTATATAGATTCTTCTTGTCGCAGGGATTTGATAGATACGATAAAGGGGTCGAACGTGGAGGTGATAATGGTCGAGTCGAAAGACTCTTTCCATGGGATGTTCTGGAGATTTTGGTCAGCAGAAGATCCGGATGTGGATATTTTTCTATCAAGAGATTGTGATAGTAGATTCTCACCTAGAGAGATTTCTGCGATAAAGGATTGGATTTCATCCGATAAGGATTTTCACATAATGAGGGATCACCCTTTCCATACTACTCCAATACTAGGGGGAATGTGGGGATGCAGAAATGGAATAATGAGAGAGATAGGACTTACTTCTATGATTGAGGAATGGTCTCAATATGAGAGGAAGGGAATTGATCAGGAGTTTTTGGCCAAGATGGTATATCCTCTTGTAAGAGACAGGGCATTGGAGCACTGTGACTTCAACCTGGCATATGGCGGCGAGATAGTCCCCTTTCCCACAAAGAGAAAGGATTATGAATTCGTTGGAGATGTTTTTGATGAGAACGACAATAGGAATCCAGATTATTGGAGGATAATAAAAAATATTGAAGGTTAATGATGGTGGATTATGTTGTTATATCATCCGATGATAATCCAATGTACAAGGATTTCTACCCAATAGTGGCAAAGAGATGGATGGATTTAGGATATAAGACATATTATGTCAACATAACTGATGAGAATCAGATTATAGAGAACGAATTTGGGATTATACACAAGATAAAGGCATTGGATTTTGTCTCAACTGGATTCCAATCCCAGGTAGTCAGGCTTTTCTGTTGCAATCTATTCGATGGTGTGATGTTGACATCGGACATAGATATGCTTCCTATAAATGGAGAGTATTTCTCGTCGAAATTAGGGGATTTGACAGATGACAACGTGGTTATATACTCGGGACAGCCATATGGGAATGTTCCATATTACCCTATGTGCTATGTGCTCTCACATACAAATAACTTCAGGAAGTATCTTGATATTGAAGGAATGAGTTTCGAGGATTATTGTAAGCTTCTTCTTTCTTATGGAGAAGCTTGGAACACAGATGAGAATTTCTTGTATGATAAATTGGAGAATCACAAGGAAAAGCTTTTGATTATGAATGATAGGGACTTTTCAAGGAGGATAGATCGAGGTGTGTGGAGATATCATATAAATCTTCTTAAAGAGGGACATTACATAGATTCGCATATGCTCAGGCCATATTCACAATATAAAAGCTATATTGATGAGCTGGTTAGCTATGTTGAAAAATTGTGTTGATATATAAAAAATAAAAATTATACGATTTATGAAAAAACCAACTAATAAAATATTAGATGCAATTGATATGCAGAAGGTTGATAAATACTGGAAGAATTTTCCAAATGTCGAGAATGGTGATAAAAACTATATGAATTACAAGTCAGGTGATCACCACTATAGACTTTTGAGTTGGTTCTCTATGCAGTTTGACAATTCCAATTTCAGTGAAATTGGTACTTTGGATGGAATGGGTCTTATAAGCCTTTGTTACAACCCGAGCAATATGGTGAAGTCCTACGATATATTCGACAACGAATTAAAATATCATATACCACCCAATGGTGAGAGAGTAATCTGTGAGAGAGATTTCAATTACTATGATGAGGTTTTCAAGAGCGAGTTCATATTCTATGACGCAGGGCATGGAGGAGTTGAAGAGATGGAATTCCTCAAGAGGTTATTGGATATGGGATATAAAGGAGTATTGGCCTTCGATGATATCTACTTCAACAATGAAATGATAGAATTCTGGAAAAAGGCGTCGCAAATCGTCAAAGTACAGGATTGGACAGACATAGGCAACAAATTCGGAACCGGTGTGATTATACTCAAATGATTCTAATATGGATAATATCAATAAAATACCATGTTTGATATTGGCAAGGGGCGGAAGCAAGGGAATTGAAAAGAAGAACATTAAAAATCTCTTGGGAAGGCCTCTGATCGGATGGATTATCGATTCTGCCAAAAAATCGGATTTGATCGGTGAGATATATGTATCTACTGATTGTAAAGAAATCGCAGATGTATCATATGAATATGGAGCGAATGTGATATCTCGGCCAGAATACTTGGCAGGTGATCAGTCCAAGGACATAGAATCTTTTATGCACGCGTTATCTTATATTCCAGATTGCGGTGAAATAGTTCACCTAAGGGCAACAACACCGACAATATCTTCCGAAATATTGGATGATGCAATAAGATATTATTTATCGGAAAAGACATCATGTACCTCTATGAGATCGGTTCACCAGATGACAGAATCTATATTCAAATTTTACAAAATAATAGATGATAAGTATTTGGATTGTTTTATGGATGCGTCCTATCAGGATATGGGTAGACAGTATGTACCGAAAACGTTTGTACCGAATGGCTATATTGACATAGTTAAGACTGATATTATAAGAAAGGGTAGTATGTATGGCGATAGAATCTTGTCATATGTGACCGAAGAGGTGATAGAGATAGATACTATAGGTGATTTTGAGTATCTGGAGTACAAACTTAAAAGAGAAGAAAAATAATTTGTTTATGGAGTTTTCATATGTACCAATAAAAACGGAGAAAATAGAGACTGCCAATAGGAGGATAGTAACAGATATACCATCCCCCGATTCTATTTCCATATTAGAGAGATGTGTTAAATATGAGCCGCCATCGATGAACAATCAGATTCCGATAGTCTGGGACAGAGCAAAGGGATTCAATGTATATGATTTATCGGGGAATAAGTGGATCGATTTCACATCTACTATATTTGTGGCAAATGTCGGTCACTCCAATGACAGGGTCAAATCTGCAATCCAGAATATGCTGGATCAGGATCTTCTGAACGCATATTATTATCCGACGAAAATAAAAGCCGATTTCTGTGAGTTCATGATAGAGAATGCATGTGGTCCGGAATTTGAGAAGATACTCCTTCTTTCGACTGGTAGTGAGGCGAACGAAGCGGCGCTAAAGATGTCCAGGATATGGAAGAGAGGAATTTCGCCAGAATCGAAGAGTATTGTGATATCCTTTGAGAATTCATATCATGGGAAAACTTTGGGCTCTCAGATGGCAGGTGGGAAGCCAAAAGAGAAGAAGTGGATCATAGAAGAGATTAAATCAAATTACCATCTACCTTTCCCTTACCCATGGGTATTGGAGGAGATGGGGATGGACGGTGCGGAATTCTTCAGGAAGAGCATTGATGAATTGATCCGCGACAATGGATTGGAAGAATCCGATATAGCCTGCATGATAATGGAACCATACCAAGGATGGTGTGCGGTATTTATACCTGAAGACTACGCTAAAGAAATGAAGAAGTTCTGTGTGGATAACAGATGTCTTATTATCTCAGATGAGGTCCAATCTGGCTTTGGGAGGACAGGTAAGATGTTCGCATATGAACATCTGGGAATCGTTCCCGATATAATAGTCTGTGGGAAGGGTATATCTTCGAGCCTACCACTCTCTGCCGTGATAACATCATCTGAAATATCATCTGTCGATCAGTCTTTCAACAGCACACATGGTGGAAATCCTGTAGCGGTTGCCGCATCTTTGGAATCGGTGAGAGTATTGATGGATGAAGATCTGATTGGAAATTCCGAAAGGCTGGGTATAACCTTGGAGAGGGAGCTTTTCAAGTGGAGGGATGAATGTCCTTATCTGGTATCGGACATTTATTGCAAGGGTCTTTTGGCAAGCGTCTTCTTGAAGAGTCCATTAGATGATATAAGTGATTCCGAGTTCGTCGATATGGTCATCGAAGAGGCAACCAGGATGGGAGTGATGTCCATAAGAACCGCAAGCGGGACGCTTAAGATAGGACCGCCGTTGTGCATAACGGAGGATGCTTTATTGGAAGGAATATCCGTCCTTATGGAGTCGTCCGAGAGAATACGATTACGTATATTAGGAAAATAGAGAAGCTCGGTATCAATTATACCGAGCGTTCTTGTGTTTTTCCTTTCGGTTGTAGTCCTTTGCGGACTTGTGGACTTTGTGCTTCGCTGTCCATCCTGTCGAGTTCATCAGCTCTATATCCCTAGCGGCCTTTCTTTCGATCTTGATTATCTGTTCGATTTCTAATTTCCCTATTTTGTGCTTTCCTTTCATAGTTCTGCTAATATAGGAATTTTTTATTTAGAATCAAACGCCATGTCTCTTTCTTTCCGCCTCGAAGTTGTCTTTTATCTGATCAGGTGTCAGCGCGGCAGTATAGAATCTACATACTGAAATCATTCCACCGAATACTCTCTTTGTGTTGGTAGCTTGTCCTATGATTGACTTCGATCCAATAGGGATTGAAATAGTGGTCGCCGTACCATATATTGATTGCTGGTTGATGTCGAATTGTATGTCGCTGTACTTTAGATATGATTCTCCGTTTATGAATATCTCGGAATCGAAAGGGTCCAGCACACTAATCACACATACTATATGATACCATTGTCCTTTCGACAATGGGTAGTCGGATGTCCTCATTGTCTTCCTATACTGATATCCAGCACCACCGCCGTTCCCAAACTGGCATAAGATATTGTATTTGTCCGTATTGTTCGGATTCCTGGACAGCCCCAACTCCAGTCCCGTATATGTCGAGTTGTACGTAGGGACGGCACCAATCGTGAATATCGTCCTCAACGCATCCTGGCTGGCTGTTCCGTATGTAGGGTATACCCAGGCCTCCATTGTGTATGGCGCGCTCGTAGGTGTAGATGCAGGCACTGTAGTCCCGAAGTCGATATATGAATCCGCGGTAAGCGTGGTATTGGATATAGTCCCATTGAGGAACATAGCGTTGAAGTCCGTGCTGAATGTAACTCCCGATAGGATGGTTCCTATGTTTGCGGGGTTTGCGAGATTTGATGCGGTCCCCCTATATCCATTGTATGAAAGCTTGTTGTATCCGTTGAAATGGAATTTTAGGTTGGTCGTGGTTATCCCTTTATGGGTTGACCAAGTTGATTCGCTGCCTGGGATTGCTTCCCAATCCAAGCTGGGATCGTCCCATGGGTTCGTATTTGTCCAGGTGACATATTTAGCGGTCTGTGCGACTTCCCTGAATGCCCTTACCTTGTTCAATTTTGTTTTCAGTTCGGGTATCTGTGTTCCTGGAGATGATGTTGTGGCGCTAAAATCAAGAGATAGCGCATAATCTGAAGTACTCCTTGAGAAGTGGGTGGACGACCAATAGTTCCCACCCGATTGGGTGCCGACGACGTATCCTATGGCAGATAGCTCGTTGAAAGCCTGTTTCAGCTCGGATATGGATGGGAGATACCAATCGGAATATCCGCCTCCTCTATACTCGGAGCATAGTTTGGCTGCGGATTGGGTATGTCCCGCCTGGGCTATTATGAACTGGCTGTTCGTTGCTCCCCTGAAGTCGTCATTTCGGTTGCTGGCGATATCACTCGATGCATCTGTCGTGTTCGGGTAGAAAGCCACAAGATATGGGCTGGAATTGGAATTGAAGGTTGTGAAGTCCCCACCCATTATGACGAATCCGTCCGGGTGGACGACTGCGGTTATTGGACTGCTGTTCAATGACAATGTAGATGAATCTTTCACACCAGATGAGCTGACGATGGCGGCGGACGCGACCGCTATTCCGTTGTATGATGCGAAGTCGCCTGTTCCGAAGAGTATCCTTCCGTCTGATAGCCTCGTCACCATGAACATCTGCGAATAGTTTGGGAGGACTCCTGGGAAATATCCGAATCCCGTATCTATTGTCCCGTTCGAGTTAAGCCTAGCGAAGCCGTTTATCGTATACGTGGTCACGCCGCTGAGATATTGCTGTAGATAGCCACCTATTATTATTTTACCATCTGGCTGAACTACGATGTTCTCTATCCCGAATTCGCCAGTGCTGTTTATAGCGCCCGAAGTGAAGCCCGTATCAAGAGAACCATTAGAGTTCAATCTGGCGATGCAGTTTCTTGTGGTGCCATTGAAAGAGGTGAAATATCCCCCAACGAGTATCTTTCCATCTGATTGGATTGCAATCTTCTTCACGGTGGTGCTTGCTCCCGTGAAACCTGTTCCTATGGAGAAGGTGGAATCATAAGTTCCGTTCGAGTTCAATCGGACTATTCTGGATGATAGGTTGTCGGTGGAATTGTATTTGTGCCTATCGAAATTTCCGCCAACGAGTATCTTTCCATCTGATTGGACTTTGATGTCGTTGACAAATGCAGGGTTGGAAGAGATATATAGGCCATATCCCGAACCTGTTGTGAACGTAGCAGATTGTGCGCCTGTTGAAGTCAGCCTGGTTATGTTTATAACAGTAGAAGTTGTTCCATTTGGAGCGGTATATTGGGTGAAGAGTCCGCCTACCAATATCTCACCATCTGTCTGGACCGCTATTGTATAGACTACGTTGTTGAAAGAAGGGGTGAAAGTTGTGTCCAATGACCCATCTTTGTTCAGCCTGGCGATTCTTCCCCTGGAAACTCCTGCATATTGGGTGAAGGCTCCGCCTATGAGTATCTTTCCATCTGATTGGACAGCTATGGCGTATATGCTATTGTTTGCAGAGCCTGCGAACTTTATCGTGTTGTTACGGGTTACGTTGCTCCATGGAATTCCCGAGCTTATGTCTTCTTTTGACATTATTAGATATCTGTTTATGTTGGTAGGGTATTTCCATTTGGAAACTATTATCCCTCCTCCATATGTCTCGCCTATCTCCATCTCGTTGATTGGTCTGTTGGTCATATAGTTCCTATCGACCCAGGTCGCAGTCCCATCCACCGACGATCTTAATATTCTCTCGTTCCTCATTCCTGTCGTCCTTATTGATAGGTTCTGGACAACTGAAAAGGTCGCAGGGTTTATAGGTATGTTCTGTATAGAATGTGTATTGGGAATACCGATGTCATATTTCCTCTTTCTCGAATCATAGTTCATCTGTATCTCTGAATGGTTGAGTTGTCGATTGTATACCCTCACCAAGGATATATCTGCCTTTACATTGTAAAAATTTGATTGGTAGTTGCCGCCTATTATGGCTTTCCCTGAATGGAATATCGCGTTTCCTGTACTGACGCTTCCCTCGTTGATCCAATCGATTCCGAAAGGAACTGCTTGTCCGTTTATGTAAATCAGGTTGTCGATGGGTGCTGACTCTACCATTACGAATGCCAAGTGTGTCCACTTGTCCAATATATCAGAGCTGTCTGTTGATGTCAGTCCGCGAAGGTCTATGTTGTTGGTCTGGAATCCGAGCCTATTGTTGTAGTACGCGATGTTGTAGAATCCAACTTCGCTGTTGTTCACCCAGCTGAAAAGGGTATATGTCCCTGTGTTGTTCGGAGATTGGCTGGAGCTTATCTTTATCCACATCTCTATGGTCGCCACGTTGGAATTTCCGATAGGTATGTCTACGGTTGTCCTCGATGTCGTGTTCGCGCCCGATAATCTCAGAATGCCATCATTTTCGGATGAGTACGTTGCACCAGATCCGATGGTATATGCATACGAGGATGTCGTTCCTATGTTTACCAGGTCGGCTACCTTGTTTGTCCTGAATATGTCGTTGTATGATTTCTTCTTGCTCATATCAAGGGAGAATATCAGTCCTTCCCCCGATATATTTCGCTCTATCCTGATAGGTCTCAATCTGGCGGTGTTTGTCTTACTGCGAGATTGGAATTTTGGACCCTCTGACATATCCAATGACCAGGCGTTCGTAGAGTCTATCTCTGTGGACGTCCAATATATGGCGTTAGCGTTCCTTGGACCCATCTGCATATTGCCTTCTCCCAATATCTTGTTTATTACACCCGCGTTCTCTGCTATCACGTTCATCTCGTAAAGCGATGGCGGATACCAATCGCTATATCCATTTATCGTAGTGCCGCTCAATGAGATGAGCGATGGTCCCAATCCCAATGGAGGTGGATATTGTGTGAGGTATGTTTCCCATTGTAAGTTCATCAGATCGAAGTTTGTGCCACCATTGTGCGTGCTCGATGCGTTGGATAAGGAGGTCTGTGTCCCATCTGGCATCCAATTCGGGGTAAAGGATTGGACAGTAGGCGATACGAAGAAGCTTATGTCGGATAGGCTGGCAATCATTACGTTCTCTTCCCCACCATCCTCCCAGACTTTGACAACTATTCCGCCGCCATATAGCTCTCCCACATAATGTCCTTTTCCATATATGCTGCTTGGTTCTGTCCACCTGACCAATCCGTTAGATCCAGATGTGAGGATCCTACCCTGTTTCTGGTTTCCATCCTGGACGTACAAGGTCGTCCCGCCGTCTATCTCTATTCCTGTTGTTGATACTCTTAGCGACATCTTTAGTCTTTTATTATTTTGGCAACTTTGGTTATCAGGTTGTAGTTGACCCTTGCCAATCTGTTCGATGGGAAGGTTATGTTTCCTGGAGGTATTACCTTACCAAAAGAGTCTAATGCTGTTGATGTTGTGGCGGTATTGTTCTCCCACAAGTATCCGTTCTTAACCATCTGGCCGCCTTTGTACATATTCACACCGAGTACTACTGGCTGGACACCTGGATCCTGCCACCAGCATCTGCAGTCGATCTCTATCTCCGAGGAAGTTGGGAAGTGGAGTTGGAAGGCAGTGATGTTGACCAATACGGATTCGTAGCCTGTTCCTGTATTGTCTCCTGAATGTCTCAATATTGAGAATGAACCATCTGTGTTGTTCCCTGTCCCTGGTGGGTTATAGTATCCAGATGGAGCAGGTATCGAGGTTGTCACACCAGGGGTATAGTCATATGTATTGGCTTGACTAACTGGTCCACCAAGACCGTTGACTTCCATCCATGGTCGTGATGAGCTATATCCGACCCAGTTTGCGGCGAAAGGACCACCATTGACTCCTGGTGAATAAGCGAGGGACTGATTCCATGGGGTTACTCCCTTTGTCGGGGATATCATCCTTGTCCTGGTATCGAGATCGTCGCCATCTGTGAATTTATATGATATGACTATGTAGTCCGCGTCGAACTTGATCGACTTCTGTGTCTCGCTTACTATCCTGAACGGCCTTGCCCTCAAGAAATATCCCTTGTCCAGCGACCTGACTCCTAGACCATTGTATATATTGGAGCTATCATAGGAGCTAGTGGTGAACGTGACTGCCTCTGTGGCTGACTTCTCGGTAGATGTCCAATATCCACCTGGATTTTTGTATCCTTCGATCTCGAAGAATCCTACCCCCATGTCGATGGTATCGGTGTTCCTGATTAGTCCTATCTGGGCAGGGACAAAGTTTGTGTCGTCGTCCTCGATGGATAGCCCTCGATCTATGGCATAATTATACAGTGTCTTGTTTATTATGCCTATGTTGTCGAAGAGCGTCTTGAGTTCCAGCGCGCTGGGCAGATACCAGTCATCATAGACTCCTGTGCCGAGGTCAGGGTTCGTGTAGTTCGCGCAATGTTGTACCGCTCCAGAATATCCTGTCCTGGTGTAATTATCTATATTATAGTTCTCATAGTCCCATGGAGTGGCCGCGATTGTCGCATCGAAACCTGGCTGTGCCTGGATGATGGCACTGTTGCTCGCCCCGCTCGAAGACCAGCTCGCCCCTGCGAAGAGCAGGACGTTTGACCAAGGTACATCATATTCAATGCTATAGGTTGTTGTACTGGTCGATAAAAATACGGTCTGGGTCGCTCTCTTGTAGGATATGTCCTGTGGTGCCGCTATGAGGCACTTCTCTGTGTCCCCCTCTTTCCATACCGCGGTGACTATACCCCCTGCGAACATCTCGCCGATGTAGTGGTCGTATTCTGTTCC